>Ga0209344_10003729_pt1 | contig 14698 bp, 9 predicted proteins | sample Cruoilmetagenom6_FD_187293 | JGI IMG/M metagenome (GOLD analysis project Ga0209344, IMG submission 187293) | Oil polluted marine microbial communities from Coal Oil Point, Santa Barbara, California, USA - Santa Barbara Oil Seep Sample 6 (SPAdes)... | ecosystem: Environmental > Aquatic > Marine >...
GCCCGACGAGGCGTTGATGAGCTCGCTGGGGGTGCCGTTGGCGCGGATTCGGCCGCCGGCCATGACGATCACGCGATCGCAGGTCCGCTCGATTTCCGGTAGGATATGGGAACAAACCAGCGTGGTCCGCTGCTCGGAGAGCTCGCGGATCAGCGATCGGGTCTCGTGGATCTGCGTCGGGTCGAGCCCGTTGGTCGGCTCGTCGAGGATCAGCACCTGCGGGTTATGGACCAAAGCGGACGCGAGCCCGACGCGCTGGCGGTAGCCCTTGGAGAGCTGGCCGACTCGACGAGTGCTGACATTGGTGACTTTGGTCAACGCCATGGCCTGATCGATGGCCGAGCTGATGTCTCGGCCTGCAACCCGATAGAGCTTGGCGCGGTGCTTGAGGTAGCCCTTGACGCTCATTTCCGGGTAAATCGGGGCACTTTCGGGGAGGTAGCCGATGAGGGCTTTGGCTTGGGCGGCTTGGGTCTGGATGTCGTAGCCGGCGATGGAGATCGAGCCCTTGTCGGGGTTGAGGAACCCGGTCATGATGCGGATGGTGGTGCTTTTGCCCGCGCCGTTGGGTCCTAATAATCCGGTGATTTGTCCGGTGGGGAGTTCGAAGGAGACCTCGCGGACGGCGTGCAGCGAGCCGAAGGATTTTGAGATTTCTCGGACAAGTATCATGGGAGTTTGAGAGCCTCTGGTCTGACTTAGCCGATAAGTTCGATCTGATCGGGATTTATGCCGATCCGTGAAGATGGAACGAGATCACAACGAACCCCTCTGGATTGCGTGCGAATAGATCATAGGATATACGAGGGCCGCGACGATATGTTGACGAAGGCTGCCCAACTTTCTCTCGATACGCATCGGACATTCGCCTGATGCACACTGGATTCATGCCGGCTTCTCACCGGTTTCAACGGACACTGCCAACTCATGGTAGAAACGCAACCCAAAATCGTGCTTGTCGGCGGCGACCAAGTGACGGCTTCACAGCTCAGAGAGCTCGTGGGGGATCGTTTCGAGGTGGTCCAGCAGCCCGACGAGAGCGGGCTGGCGGCGGTGCTCAAGGCGCTCGGCGAGGGGATCTGCATTGTCGATCCCCAGGGCGAGGTGAGCTGGAGCAACGATTACTTCGATGTGCTCGATGAATCAATCCGGGCCGAGGTGCAGTCGCTGTGTATACAGGCCGCGGATTCGGTGTCCTCGCTGCATCACAGCGCCCAGGGCGCTTTGGTGACCAAGCACGAGGTGAGCTCGGACGACGAGCTGCATGTGTACGACATCTACATCACGGGGCTCACCGAGAGCGATGAGCTGGGGACGCACGCCGGGCGGGTGGCCGCGATTGTGCGCGATGTGACGATCGCCAAGCACGCACAGAAAAAGATGAGCGCGCTGGATCGCGCGGGCTTCGAGCTCGTGCGCCTCGATGTGCAAGAGATCCGCGAGATGAACGCGATCGAGCGCCTGCAGCTTCTTGAGAAGCGGATCATCCGGTATTCGAGCGAGCTGCTCAACTTCGATCACTTTGCGATCTTCTTGACCGATCAGCGGACCAACAAGCTGCAGATGGTGATGCAATCCGGGCTGCCCCCCGAGATCCAGGATATTGATCTGTACCTTGAGGCCGAGGGCTCGGGGATCTCTGGGCATGTGGCGGCCACCGGTCAGAGCTACATCTGCAACGATGTCGATCAGGACGATAAGTTCCTCCCCGGCTTGTGCGGCGCCCGCTCGAGCCTGACGGTGCCCCTGCGGGTGTCGGACCGGGTGATCGGGATTATGGATATCGAGTCGCAGCAGAAGGGCGCTTTCGACGATCAGGATCGGCTCTACGCTGAGATCTTTGGGCGCTATGTCGCCATGGCCCTGCACATGCTCCAGCTGCTGGTTTCCGAGCGGACCGAGACGAACATGATCGTGTCCGATCGCATGACCGGCGAGATCAACGAACCCCTCGAAGACATCATCCATGAGGTCGATTGGCTGACGGCTCATGAGATCAACGCGGACCCAGAGACCAAGGCTCACATTAAGCGGATTATGATGGATGTCGAGTCGATCCGCAGCCGGGTCAAATCGGTGGCCAGCGGGCCCCAGACGCTGCTCGGGGTCGATCGGGCGATGCTCGAACGAAAGAAGGACCCGCAGCTGATCGGCAAGCGGGTGCTGGTCGTGGACGACAACCCCAAGATCCGCAAGATCATCGGCGAAGTCCTCACCCATCGCGGGTGCGAAACCACGGTCGTGTCCGATGGTTCGCAGGCGATCAGCCTGCTCGAGTCCATCTCAACAAGCACCGAAGAGAAGTACGATCTGGTGATCTCGGATATCCAGATGCCGGACCGGAATGGCTACGAGGTGTTCAGTAGTGCCCGCAAGCACTGCCCGGATGTGCCGGTGATTCTGATGACGGGGTTCGGCTACGACCCGCACCACTCGATCGTGCGTGCTTCGCAGGACGGGCTCCAGAGCGTGCTCTTCAAGCCCTTTGAGATCGAGCTGCTGCTGGTGCAGGTGCGCGAGGCGCTGGGCGTCTCGGGCTAAAGCTCACCAAGTGATTCCGTTTATGTTCGATACGCGATCAGTACCCGATCGAGCCCGTCGCTGTCTTTGGCGATGCGGGGGCGTTCGAGCAGTTCGTGCTGCGATGCCAGTTCGAGGGTGCACTGCGCATTGCACGACGCGATCTCGATGAGCAGCATCCCGCCTTTGCTCAGCAGCCGCGGGCCATCGGCGATGAGGCGTTCGACGAACTCCATGCCGTTGTTTTGGGCGCGCAGGGCGAGCGTGGGTTCGTGGTCTTTGACATTGGGCTCGATGGCGTCCCACTCGTGGTTCGGGATGTAGGGCGGGTTCGAGCACAGGTAGTTGAGCGACGCGTTGTTGCCCCCGACCTGGTGGGCGTTGAGTGGTTCGAGCAGATCGCCGTGGAGCAGTTCGACGCGGTCTTCGAGTTTGTGGCGGGTGATGTTGAGCTGGGCGACCTCGAGGGCGTCCTCAGAGATATCAGTGGCGATGACGCGGGCGCCTGGCAGGCTCTTGGCCAGGGCCGATGCGATGCACCCGCTGCCGGTGCAGATGTCGGCGATCATGATCCCGGTGCCCGCGTCGGACTCACGCAGGGCGTTGTCGTCCGGGTTGTTGCGGGCGTGCTGGAGGACTTCTTCGATGATGGTCAGAGTCGAAGGGCGCGGGATCAGCACGCGCTTGTCGACATGGAAGTGCATGGTGAAGAAGACCTCTTCGCCGACGAGGTACTGGATGGGTTCGTGCTTGAGCGCCCGCTTGACGAGATCGCGCAGCGTGTCGCGCTCGATGGGGGTGGCCGGGCGATCGGTCTCCATGTACAGACGCAACCGATCGCACCCGATGACATGGGCCAGGAGCATCTCGCTCATCCGTCTTGGTGAGTCGAGCTTGGCGGCTTCGAAGGCCTTGCTCATCCACGCGAGCAGGTCGCGGGTGGTCCAGGTTTGTGGGGCGGCGGGTGGCACGCTTGATTCTATCCGCGTCTAGTCGGCTTCGAACACCGTTTCGCCGCCGATTACGGTCCGCAGCACGCGGGTATCCGGGATGTCTGCGGCGGGGCAGGTCATGACATCCCGATCGATCACGATGAAGTCGGCGAGTTTTCCGATCTCAAGCGAGCCCTTCTGAGTTTCTTCGAACGCGGCATACGCGGCCCAGAGCGTGAAAGACTTGAGCGTTTCGATCCGGGTCATGCGTTGGTCGGGCTGCCAGCCGCCTTTGGGTTCGGCGTCGAGGTTCTGTCGGGTGATGGCCGCGTAGAAGCCCAGGAACGGGTTGTGCGACTCCACCGGGAAGTCGCTGCCCCCGGCGATGGTCACGCCCGTATCGAGCAGCGATCGCCAGGCGTACGCGCCCTTGGCGCGTTCTTCGCCCACGCGATCGACGACCCAGCGCATGTCGCTTGTGCAGTGGGTGGGCTGCATCGAGGGGATCACGCCCAGCGACTTGAACCTCGGGATGTCCGATGGGCTCAGCAGCTGGGCGTGCTCGACACGGAAACGGGCGTTGTGTGCATCGGCCTGCTCGAAGGCATCGAGCACACGTCGATTCCCGCGATCCCCGATCGCGTGCACGCAGACCTGGTAGCCGTTCTCGACCGCGTTGCGGGCGATGAAGTCGATGAACTCGGGGTCCATGAGCGTGAGCCCGGTGTACGGTTTGCCATCGTCATCTGTCGGGCGATCGGTGTAGGCGTCGAGCATCCATGCGCCGCGTGAGCCCATGGCGCCGTCCATGAAGAGCTTGGTTGCCCGAGCCGTGAATCGGTCAGAGATATAGATCCCGTTCTCTGAGAAGTACCGCACCGCGTCACGCCCCGGGAGGGCGGCGTACACGCGCAGCTTGAGCAATCCATCCTCGTCGAGCTGCTTGTACAGCTCGACCTGGGCCGGGGGCACACGCATGTCGTGTATGCCGGTGAGTCCGGCCGCGAGACTCTGGCGTTGCCCCGCGAGGACCTGATCGCGTGTCGACCCACGGGCGTTGATGGGGAGCACGCGCTCGACGAACGACTCGGCGTTGTCAACGAGCACACCCGTCGGGCGGTTGTTCTCTGCTCGGATGATCTCGCCGCCCGAGGGGCTCTGTGTGTCGGCATCGATCCCGGCCTTGTTCATCGCCGCTTCGTTGGCCAGCCCCGCGTGCCCGTCGATGCGCACCAGCCAGACCGGGTGGTCGGGCACGATATCAGAGAGCGTTTGGTGATCGGGGAGCATTCGGCTGGGCCAAGATTCTTGGTCCCACCCGCGCCCGATGATCCAGCTCCCCTCTGGGAGCTCCTCGGCCCGCGCACGAACAATCTCGATGATCTCTTCATACGATGTGGTCGTGGACAGATCGATCACCCCGACCTCCAGCGCACCGAGCCCGGCCAGGTGCGCGTGTGCATCGATCAACCCCGGGAGCACCGTTCGTCCATCCAGATCGATCACCTGTGTCTGCGCATCTTTCAATAGGAGCACATCGTCGGCATCGCCGATCGCGACGATGCGATCCCCCTCGATCGCGATCGCTTGGGCGAGGGGCTGCTCATCGTTGGCCGTGTGGATCTGCGCGTTGTGGTAGATGAGGTCTGGACCGGCGTGAGCCAAGGATGTAGCCAAAGCCAGAGGGATCAGGGCGGCGATGACGGCGAGTATGTTCTTCATGCCGCCAGTCTAACCGATACCACGCTTACTTGCCCCCGAACCAATCACTCGACACATGCGCATCGACCACCAATGGCACCTTGAGTTCGGTCACGCCCTCCATCGCCCGTTCCATCCGATCGACGATGAGGGATTTTGCGCTGGCTGCTAAAGCCGTGGGGGTCTCGAAGACGAGTTCGTCGTGGATCTGGAGGATCATCTTTGAGCCGTGGAGGGGCGAGGAATCGTCGGCGGCGTTGATTCGCTGGTGCAGGTCGATCATCGCGAGCTTAATGAGGTCTGCGGCCGAGCCCTGGACGACGGAGTTGATCGCCATGCGCTCGGCGAGGGCCCGGCGCTGTGGGTTGCGGTCGTCGATGTCTTGGATCGGGCGTCGGCGGCCGAGCATGGTCTGGACATAGCCGTGGGATCGGGCGAAGGCGACGCACTCATCGAGGAAGGTGGTGATGTTGGCGAACTTGGATTTGTAGTTGTCGATGATCTCGGTGGCCTCGCCGTTGGAGACTCCGAGGCGTCGGGCCAGCCCCCAGGGGGTGACGCCGTAGACGATGCCGAAGTTGACCATCTTGGCGCCCGAGCGTTGCTCCTTGGTGACCTCGTCGAGTGTGATGTCGTTGATCTGGGCGGCGACGGCTTGGTGGATGTCCTCGCCGGCGTGGAAGGCTTCGATCAGGGCGGGGTCGTCGGAGAGGTGGGCGAGCAGACGCAGTTCGATCTGCGAGTAGTCGGCGGAGATGAGCTGGTGATCTTCAGGGGCGATGAAGGCCTTGCGGATCTCGCGGCCAAGGTCCGAACGGATCGGGATGTTTTGGAGGTTCGGGTCCGATGAGCTGAGCCGACCGGTGGCGGCGACGGTCTGGTTAAAACTCGCGTGGATCCGTTTGGTGTCCGGATGGATGTCGTCGGCGAGGGCCTTGAGGTAGGTGCTCACGAGCTTGGTGAGCTGGCGGTATTCGAGGATCAGCGACGGGATCGGTGTCTCGATGTCGGGGTCTTGGGCGAGCTTTTCGAGGACCTCGGCGTTGGTCGAGTAGCCCGTCTTGGTTTTCTTGAGCGGCTTGATCCCGAGCCCTTCGATGTCGTCGTCGGGGCTGTTGAACAGAGCGGCCGAGAGCTGCTTGGGGGAGTTGAGATCGAAGGTGCGGGCGATGGTGGACTGGGCCTCGGCGTCGATGGTCTTGACCAGCTCGTCGATGCGCCCTTGGAGTCGGCGTTCTTGGTTGTTGAGTTCGGACTTGGAAACCAATACGCCGTTGTATTCGAGGGCGGCCAATACTTCGACCAGCGGCAGCTCAACCTCGCGGTAGAGCTTTTCGAGCTCGGGCTCGCTGTGGATCATCGGCGAGAGCTTGTCGTTGAGCTGGAGCGTCACATCCGCGTCCTCGCTGGCGTAGGGGCCGGCGAGTTCGAGGGGGACCTCGTCGAATCGCTTCTGATTCTTGCCCGTCCCGATCAGGTCCTTGATCGACAGATTCGTCCGATCGAGGAACGCGAGGGCGAGGTTGTCCATCGAGTGCGACGAGCGTGACGAATCGAGCACATACGACGCGATCATGGTGTCGCCGGCCGAGGATTTTTCATCGCTGGGCACGAACCCGCGCAGTTCGATCCCGGCGTTCTGGAAGATCAACAGGTCGTACTTGATGTTCTGCCCGACCTTGGCGATGCTCGCGTCTTCGAGGATCGGGCGCAGGGCTTCGACGACCTGCTCGGTGCTCAGGTGCGACGATGGATCGGGCGACAGCGTCGGGATGTAGTACGCCTTGCCCGCGGTGTGTGCGATGGAGATGCCCACGAGCTGGGCCCACATCGGGCGGATGTGCGTGGTCTCCGTATCCACGGCGATGATCTTGGCTTTCTTGAGTTCCTTGACGAGCGCGTTGAGGTCCTTCTTTGTGCGCACGATCGTGTAGTCGCCATCGAGTTCGATGGTGGGGGCGGCGTCAGATTCGGGCTGGTTGAAGAGCCCGAAGGGCTCGGGGGCGTTCTTCTTCGTGGCGGCTTTGTCCTTGGGTGCTTTGGATGCAGGCGCTTCCCCGGTGATCAGGCGTTTGATCTCGTCCTGGTAGCGGTTAAACCCGAACTCTTTGCAATACTCCATGAGCTTATCGAGATCGAAGCTCGTCGATTCGCACTTGCTCAGATCGAGCTCGATGGGGACATCGTGGCGCAGGGTGACAAGCTCTTTAGACAGACTCAGCGAGGGCTCGAAGGCGAGGATGTTCTCGCGCCGTTTGCCCTTAATCGCGCCTTCGTTGGCCGCGGCGACGATGCTGGCGAGGTCATCGAACTCAACCAACAGCTTGGCGGCGGTCTTGATCCCGATCCCGGGCACGCCGGGGATATTGTCGGCCGTGTCGCCCATCAAGGTGAGCAGATCGATCATTTGGTCGGGGCGGATGCCCAACTCCTCCATCAGGTCGGCCTCGGTGATGAGCTGATCCTTGTGCACATCGTACATCTCGGTGGGCGGGGTGCCCTCGCCAAGGAGCTGCTTGAGGTCCTTGTCTTTGCTGATGATCCGCACGCGGATATCGGGATGCTTGTCCGAGAAATTGCTCGCGATCGTCGCCAGCACATCGTCGGCCTCGAAGCCTTCGCACCCGATCACGGGCACGCCCATCGCTTCGAGCATCTCCACGGCCCGGTTCACCTGCGGGAAGAGGTCCTCGGGCGGTGCGTCGCGGTTGGCTTTGTAGTCCGGGTAGAGCTGCGAGCGGAAGGTGCCGTGGTCGCCGCCGACATCGAGGGTGACGGCGATGTAGTCGGCCTTGCCCTCATCGAGCATGTGCAGGCCGTCGTTTTTGAGCAGCTTGAGGAGCATCCCGACGAACCCGAAGTTCATGTTGGTCGGCTCGCCCGTGACAGGCGAGGTCATCGGCGTGCGGATCGCGTGGTAGGCGCGGAAGAACTGTGCGTAGCCGTCGATGAGGTAGAGGGTTTTCATAAGGTAAAGGGTAGGTGGGTGCGCGCTATGATTCTGGGATGGATGATCGCACCAAGCGGGAAATCAAACAGCTGATGCGTGGGTTCAAAGATCCCCGATCGATGATCGCGCCGTTCTGGTACATAATGTTTACGGTCAGTTTACAGCTGGTGGCAACGGGGTCATTTTTGATTTATGGGCGGTGGGGGCTAATCATCGCGGGAGCATATTTTGTGTTCTATGTGGCGGTGATTGTGCAGTATGTGCGTTACTCCAAGCGTATGAAGGCCAGATTGGTGCTCAATGACTTTGATCAGTGTATCTGGTGTCATTATCCGTTTGTGGGTATGCCTGATCGCGGGCTTTGCGCCGAGTGCGGCTGTGGGTACGATCGAGAAGTTGCTCAGAAGCTGTTCAAAGAGATTTACCAGCCGGCTTACCGAGTGCCGTTGAGTCGGACCACAAAGCTTCGGCGAGCACGGTGGTGGGCCAGGGCGCTGCGTGAGCGGGATCGGAGATCTGATGACTGAGGCAGTTCGGTTGTTCCCTATAACCCCCATGCTTCAAGCTAAGGCGGCGTTTGAACAGGTGAAACTCATTCGAGTCGGTGTGCTGTTGATCGTGATCGATTTGATCGGATCTGGAGTGATTTTCTCTGTCTTGCCACCTCATACAGCGCAATGGGTCCATTTGAGTGTCCTTGCTCTGATGATCGGCCTCGCAGTCTGGATGTGCATCAGGGATCGGAATATCTATATCCAATACCGTCAAGGTTTTATCGAAGACCTCGAGCCTGGGTGGTTCATGGTGGGGAATGATGGATGTATGAAGCGGGCGAAACTAGAGGCGGGAACAGATCCATCAGGCGAGCAGGAAATGGTTGCGTTGGGCGATCAGGGCGGGAGAGATGAGAAGCTTGCTTGCGTTGCCAATGCGGTGTTCTATGTGATGATGTTTGGGCTGTTTTTCTCGATGGAACCGACTGGGCCAGCAGGGTTCTTTGAGCTTCGTTTGGGGATCTGGGCCTTGTTCTTAGCGATTTTGGTGCGATGGGCCGTGTGGGGTAACGCGTTCTTTGCGGGGGTGAATCGGCTGGCGATCGATCCCGTTGGATGGAGCTGGTGCGGCTGGTCTCGCCGGCTGGCCAAGGGCGGGCGATGGGAAAACACGCGTGTGCTGGTCAAGCCGATGACGAAGCATGGGCGTGACCGGTACTTCGTGGTGATGGGCGATGGAGATCAATCGATCGGGATGATCGTGCCCAAGGGCTCGGTGGATCTGCTCTGGCGTGCGTATGCGAACAGTGAAGTCACTCCGACGGCGAGTTCGCCAGATGACTCAGATCCTTGCCCGGCCAACTGAATGCCTCTTGGCCGGTGACGGTTTCGTGCAGCACGGTGAGGCGGCGGGAGTAGGCCTGGGATTGGGCGATGCCTCGGCGTTGCATGATGGTCATGGAGACATCGACGAACTTGCCGAGCCGGAAGTTTTTGACGCCGGCGTCGGTGTGCCAAGAGAAGGGCTCGGTGGTGCCCGCCATGGCTGAACTGGCGGCGAACATCGTCCCGGTGTGGGCGACGCACCCGGTCATGATGCGGGTGCAGATGGCGGTCTTGACATGATCGCCCATGGTGACGCCCAGGAAGGTCTCGCCGGTTTTTTCCATCGAGCTGTTGCTCGTCGCGCGGGCGTTGACCTGGGTGTAGGTGTTGAGCAGGTTCGAGTTGGTCGTGTCGGCCCCAAGGTTCGACCACTCGCCGATCCATGAGTCGCCCAGATGCCCCGCATGGGCCTTATTGGCGTAGCCCTGGAACACCGTGCCCCCGATCTCGCCGGCCACCTTGCAGACAGGGCCGATCGCGGTGTTGGGCTTGATGTTGGATTGCTCAAGCACGGTCGAGCCCGGGCCGATGTACGCCGGGCCCGTGATGATCGCGCCGGGACAAATCGTCGCGTTCTCTTCGATCACGATCGGGCCGGTGGTCGCATTGAGGATCACGCCCGGCATGACAAGGGCTTCGGTCGAGATCGCCACGCCCTCGGTGCCGATGATGGTGGTGCCCACGGGGGCGGCGTCGACCTTGGGCATGCGCTGGGCGATGACCTGGAGATCGAACTCGAGCGACGCGTCGCGGAACTTGCGCCAGTCCCACGGGCGACGCAGCAGGTGCTGGCCCTCGATGGCGATGGTCTCAAGCTCCGGGTGGTTGCCCATGAGCATGTTGCGTACGCCGGTGGCGCTCAGGCGCAGGGCGATCATGTCGGTGGTGTCCTGCTCGACGAGCACCTGCCCGACGGCGAGTTCCATAATCGCCCGCACCGGCAGCGGGCAGCGGGCGTTGATCAGCAGGATCTCGTCGTCGCCCTCTTCGGGCGGGGTGTTGACGGGGATGCTCGAGAGCTCAGCCGTCAGCTCGGCCATGTTGGCGGGCACAACGACGCCGACGGGCTCGAGATCGAACGCGATCGTGAGACGCTCGGCGATCGTCAGGGCCCCGGTGCGGATCGCGAGCGTGGGTCGGAGATCATTGAGCGGCGAGAGCGTGCCCTTGGCGTCGTCGAAAAGGATTGCTTTGGTCTTGGTCATGGTGAGGGATGGTAGGTTTGCTTCACTGGGTTTTGGCGGCGTGGATTCGACAGGTTGAGCGTATGGATCAGCATCAACGAATCAACGAAGGGAGGGATAGCGGTTGAGCCATGAGCGTTGTGGAGCAGGATCCATACGATCAACACTCAAGGCCAGTCCGGTGGGGCTCATGGGCTTTGTGCTCAATGACCACCACTGAAGCTTTGAAACTGGCGAAGTTGTTATATTTTCTGAAGTTTCGGAACTAGAAAATGTTCTTTTCGTAGAGATGAGAAGACCAGGAATGTTTTCACAAAGAGGGTTTCATGAAGAATATACGGACTGGAATTGTAACTCTATTGATTTTGGTGGCGTCTGCTAGTGCACAAACGGTTAATGAAGATCTCAAGATCACCGCATTTGATGCGATGCCCTACGCGAATTTTGGGGATTCCGTGGCTTCTGATCAGGGAGTGTTGGCCGTTGGCGCATTTGGTGATGATCATGGCGGGGCTGTATCGGGCTCGGTCTATCTCTACGATTCCAATCCTGATTCAGCGACCTACGGCTCACTCTTGAGCAAGATAACTGCGACAGGTGCCGATGAGGGTTACTTCTTCGGGCATACAGTGGCCATTCGTGAGGGGGTCTTAGCTGTAGGGGCAATCATGCTAAATGATCATGAGGGGGTAGTCTATCTCTTTGACAGCGATCCCAATTCATCAACATTCGGCACTCAACTGAGCATGTTGACCGCAACCGACAAACCGATTGAGGATGTTTTGTACTTCAATGCGTTTGGGGAATCGATTGCGATCGATCAGGGAGTCGTGTTTATCGGGGCGCCGAATGATGATGAAATCGAGATCAATGCGGGGGCAGTGTATGTCTTTGATGGGGATCCTGCCTCGCCAGCATTTGGAACACAACTCAACAAAATCACTGCGAGTGACGGGGTGTACAAAGATCGATTGGGTTCATCAATTTCAATTCACAATGGGGTACTAGCCGTGATGTCTTCGGGTGATGACGATGGGGGGAATGGGAACGGCTCTGCTTATATATTTGATGGTGATCTTGCTTCAGCGACCTTTGGTTCAGAGCTGTACAAGCTCACTGCAAGCGATACGGAGGACGGGGATACCTTTGAAAGTGCCTTATCAATAGATCAAGGGGTTCTTGCCATCAGTGCCAAAAATGATGCGGATCCAGGTTTCGTGAAGGGGTCGGTCTATCTCTTTGATGTGGATCCTCAATCATCAACCTTTGGCACTCGGCTTCGCAGAATCTACCCGAACAGTAATCGAGAAGGGAGTGGGTTTGGCTTTTCTGTATTCATGGAGCAGGGTTTATTGGCTGTAGGAGCACCGAGTTATTTTCTTTCTCAGAGTCAAATCGGGGCTGTGTTCTTCTTTGATGCAAATCCCGAATCCCCGGGCTTCGGCTCGCAAAAACTCACACTCAATGCCAGCGATCCGGGGGAATATGATCTTCTTGGTGTGTCGATAACCATAGATCACGGGGTTGTCGCTGCCGGGTCGCGATCTGACGATAATGGGATGGTGGATGCTGGTTCAGTGTATATCATTGATATCGGCTGCCCACAAGATGTGAACCGTGACTTCGTGCTCGATTTCTATGATCTCGACGCGTTTATGACGCTGTATGCTCAGAACGATCTGGCGGTGGATTTCGATGGATCGGGCGAGCTCGACTTCTTTGATGTCTCCGAGTTCCTCGAAGACTTTGCGGCCGGCTGCCCGATCGCTCATTGAGTTTCGCAAAGCGCAAATCGATAGACCCACAGGCGGCCATGTCGCCTTTTTTAATGGCGATGTCGTTGGTTACTTGATCGTCCGGGCGAAGCGGGTGGGGACGGTGGAGTGGAAGCCGAAGGTGGGGGCGAGGGCGAAGAAGATGATCGACAGCGCCAGGGCACTGAGCCCGGTGTAGAGCGACGAGAACGAACGCTGGACGAGCTGGTCGCCCGCGTCCCAGATCAGCGGGTTGGTGCCCAGGTTCCGCAGGGTGAAGAGCGCGACGACGGCGATCTGCGCAATAAACGACCCCGCGATCGAGATGATGACCAGCGTGAGGGGGTTGCGCCGGATCAGCGACCCGCGGATGGCGAGCACGAAGTGGCACGCGAGCAGGTAGCCCAGGGCGTGTGGCCCGACGATGTACGCGCTGCCGCCGTCGATCTGGGCCATCGGCGAGAGCAGGTCCATGACGACCCCGAGGATGATCGCGCTCCACATCGCCTGCTTGCGCGGGGCGTAGAGGGCGACGAAGGTCAGCAGCGGGACGATCATGCTCGCGTGCACGCCGCGATCGCCGGCGTCGAGGATCGGGAGCAGCGCCAGCTCCACCCCGAAGAGCACCCAAGAGACAAAGGCGAAGACAAACCAGTTCATGGAGTGCCCCCGATCATGGAGCCCGAACCCGAACCCGCATCGCCCTCGGCGGGCAATCGCAGGATGACCTCGGGCACACGGCGCAGATCCTTGATCGTCGGGCGGACGATGATCCGCTGACGCAGGGGCTGGGTGTCGTTGCGTTGGATGCGTTCGATGGTCCCGATCACGAGCATCTGGGCGTGCTGAGGCCATTGGTTGTCGAGCAGGCGGACCTCGCGCCCCACGAGCTGGCCCCAGGAATCGTCGGCCGACGATCGGGCGACCTCGCCGATGAGTGTGCCGTCACCCACCGGGGTGAGCAGGCAGCTGACCTGCTCGCTGCCCTCGTCGTTGAGCAGCACGGTCGCCATGATCTGCTGGGCGGATTTGGCGGTGATCATGCGGACGGTCGCGGTGCGCGCGTTGACCCGGGTCACCTTGCCGAGCAGCTGGACGGCATCGACAACGACGACGGTGCCCTGGGTGAGCCCGTCGATCTTGCCCGTGCGGATGACGAGGGTGTCGTTGTACAGGCTCGAGATGCGCGGGCGGTGGATCTGGCGGACATCGAGGTTTGGCGTGATCTGTGCCCCGCGTGAGAACTGCTCGATGAGCTCGTTGAGCCGATCGTTCTCGTGCTTGATCTGCAGCAGCTGGGTGCGGTAGCGATCGATCTCGCCGGTGAGCTCGCGTTCACGCTCTGACGCCCCCCGGTTGGCGGCTTGTGGCGGGGTGATGAAGTCGAGCGCCGAGCCGATCGGGTCGGCGACGGGCATAATGATCACGATGGTCTGGGCGTAAAACCACGAGGTCCACCCGATCAGACGCACCGGTGCCAACGCGAGGACGAACAACAGCACAATCGTGATCGGCATCGACCATCTCACGATCAGGGGCTGGTGTTGCATTGTGGTGTCCTCATTCGATCGTCAGATCAATCCCATTGCACCCTCGCTCAGATCGCTCAGGCGGTGGGGGCTCGGACTAGATGTCCGAGTTGTTTTCGAGCGTTTCTTTCCACTCCTCGATGTTCTCGAGATAGATGGCGGTGCCGCGGGCGACGCAAGTGAGCGGGTCCTCGGCCATGGTCACATCGAGCCCGGTCGCGCGGTTGATCTCGATGGGCAAGCCACGCAGCAGCGAGCCGCCGCCGGCGAGCATAATCCCGTTGTCAACCAAGTCCGCGGCCAGCTCGGGCTCGGCGCGTTCGAGTGTGCGGGTCACGGCTTCGATGATGTGCTGGATCGGCTCGCGGAGTGCTTCGCGGATTTCTTCCGAAGTGACCTCGGCCTTGCGCGGCAGCCCCGAGACCATGTCGCGTCCGCGGACATCCATCTTGGTCTCGTCACAGACCTGAGCCGCGGAACCGATCTGGATCTTGATCCGCTCGGCGGTCTGCTCGCCGATCATCAGCGAGTAGTTTCGTTTCATGTGGGCGATGATCGCCTCGTCCATGTCGTCGCCAGCCACGCGGATCGATTCGCAGTTGGCGATGTCGGCCAGCGTCATGATCGCGACTTCGGTCGTGCCGCCACCGATATCGACGATCATCGATGCGGTGGGCTCAGCAAACGGAAGCCCCGCGCCGATGGCGGCCGCGATCGGCTCTTCGAGCAGATAGGTCTTGCGTGCACCC
>Ga0209344_10003730_pt1 | contig 14692 bp, 10 predicted proteins | sample Cruoilmetagenom6_FD_187293 | JGI IMG/M metagenome (GOLD analysis project Ga0209344, IMG submission 187293) | Oil polluted marine microbial communities from Coal Oil Point, Santa Barbara, California, USA - Santa Barbara Oil Seep Sample 6 (SPAdes)... | ecosystem: Environmental > Aquatic > Marine...
GGCTATGATAGGTAGACCGGCTTATCATCACTTGCCTGACCATGAGCGAAGAAATCTGTTAGATTGCGCACATGTCAAAGAACAGTGCTGTTGAGCCTCCTATGGAACCTAGCCGAGAAACCGCCAGAAAAGCGGCAGATAAAGTGACGCCGATGATGGCGCAATATCTGGAGTTGAAGGCGGATCAACAAGACAGTGTTCTCTTTTATCGGATGGGGGACTTTTATGAGCTCTTCTTTGACGACGCCGTAAAAGCGTCCGCCGCCCTCGACATTACCCTCACAAAACGTGGCAAGCATCTGGGCGAAGACATTCCCATGTGCGGTGTGCCTGTGCATGCAGCTGATGCCTATCTGGAGCGTCTTATTCGCAAAGGTTTTCGTGTCGCTGTGTGCGAGCAGACGGAAAACCCGGCAGAGGCAAAAAAACGCGGCGCGAAATCTGTTGTCCGGCGCGAAGTCGTGCGGTTGGTAACGCCCGGCACCCTGACAGAAGAAACGCTGCTGGATGCGCGCTCGCACAATTATTTGGCGGCCATTGCACGAACAGCGGCGGGCGGGGCGCTTGGTCTCGCCTACGCCGATGTTTCCACAGGTGATTTTTGTGTTACTGAGGTGACCAGTGACACATTGGGCGCTGAACTGGCGCGCCTTGACCCCGGTGAAGTGATTGTGCCGCAAGCGCTGTTTGCCGATGAGGCAATTTCGCTGGCACTGTCCATGCACAACGCCGTGACCCCATTGCCGGGCGAACGTTTTGACTCCACCCGCGCAGAACGCCGCTTGAAGGAGATCTTGAAAGTAGGGGCGTTGGACGCTTTTGGTGCCTTCTCGCGGGCCGAGCTTGGCGCATCTGGTGCGCTGGTAGACTATTTGGATCTGACCCAGGTGGGCCAAATGCCTGCCCTGAAGCCTCCCGTCCATGTAAGCCAGGGCGCGGCACTGGCGATGGACGCCGCAACAAGAGCGAACCTTGAGCTCACCCGCACGTTAAGCGGGGAAAAATCAGGATCGCTGCTCGCAACGATTGATCGCACCGTTACGGGTGCTGGCGGCCGTGAGCTTGGCAGCCGCCTGTCGGCCCCTTTAACAGACGTCGCCCAAATTGGTGCACGCCAGGACGCCATTGTCTATTTGCTTGAGGCGCGTGAGTTGCGAGCCTGCCTTCGCAGTGACTTGAATGCCGTACCCGACATGGCACGCGCCTTGTCACGCCTGTCCGTTGGCCGTGGCGGTCCGCGTGATCTCGCAGGCATCAGAGATGGCCTGACACAGGCACATGAGCTGGCGGCGCGTTTGAAGCTGGCAGATCAGGGTGACGTGCCAGCAGAGCTTGGTACCATCACGAAAACCTTAGATGCCTGCGCAGCCAGTTTGAACGATCTGCTTGGCCGTTCTTTAGGTGCTGATCTACCGCTCATGGCGCGGGATGGCGGTTTCGTGGCGAAGGGCTATCATGCGCCTCTGGACGAAATGCGCACTTTCCGTGATGAAAGCAGGCGGGTGATCGTGGGGCTTCAAAGCAAATATGCAGATGAAACCGCAATCACTGCCTTGAAGGTGAAGCACAATAATGTGCTGGGATATTTCATCGAAGTATCGCCTCGGTTTGCTGACGCGTTGATGGCAGCCCCTTTGAATGAGAGCTACATTCATCGCCAAACCATGGCTAACGCTGTTCGTTTCACCACCCTTGAGCTGTCTGAACTGGCAGAAAAACTGTCGCGCGCAGGCGCGCAAGCGCTTGAAATGGAGCTAGGGGTTTTTGACAAGCTCGTCACAGCAGTGCTTGAAGAAACAAATGTTATTGCGCGAGCAGCTGATGCGCTGGCTGACTTAGATGTTTCTGCTGCTTTAGCAGAGCTTGCGGAAGAAAAGCGGTGGGTGCGACCACATGTGGATGGCTCACTGGCTTTCGCCATTCAAGGCGGGCGACACCCAGTTGTGGAAGCCGCGCTGGAAAAAGCCAGTGGCGGGCCATTTGTCGCCAATGATTGCGATCTGTCGGCGGATACCGCCGAAGCGCGGCGTCTTTGGCTGCTCACCGGGCCCAATATGGCCGGTAAATCCACCTATTTGCGCCAAAACGCGCTAATGGCGATCTTGGCTCAAATGGGCAGTTTTGTACCCGCTGAAGAGGCCAAAATTGGCATCGTCGATCGATTGTTTTCCCGCGTGGGCGCGGCGGATGATTTGGCTCGGGGTCGCTCTACGTTCATGGTGGAGATGATTGAGACCGCCGCCATTTTAAACCAGGCAGGACCACATTCCTTGGTGATATTGGACGAAATTGGGCGTGGCACAGCGACATTTGATGGTCTGTCCATCGCCTGGGCAGCTGTGGAGCATCTGCATGAGGTCAATCGGTGCCGTTCACTCTTCGCCACCCATTATCATGAGCTGACCGCCCTCAATGAAAAACTGGACCATCTTGCCAATGCGACAATGAAGGTCAAAGAGTGGAAGGGCGACGTCGTCTTTTTGCATGAAGTAGCACCCGGCGCGGCGGATCGCTCTTATGGCATCCAGGTGGCCAAGCTGGCAGGTCTACCCACTGCTGTGATCGATCGTGCCCATGACGTGCTGGCCGCTCTTGAAAGTGGCGCGGAAGCGCGCGGCTCTGCAACGCTGGTGGATGACTTACCATTGTTCTCAAGCGCACCGCGACCGGGCGGCGTTCTTAAATCGGAAGTAAGTGCTGTTGAGGTTGAACTATCAGAAATGAACCCTGATGACCTCTCGCCAAAACAGGCATTGGAGGCGCTTTATGCGCTCAAGGTAAAACTTTCCGAGTCTCATAATTGAATCAAGCGCTTAGGAGGCGACGATTCGCTAGAATCTCATTTTCACATAAATGCAGATTCGCTATGGGAGTCAGGCGTTTAGTTCACCTTCCTGAGCGAAAGGTTTACGAGTGTTAACCTTTGCTATAGGCGAATATTTGAAATTATATATAAGGTATTGAAATTACAGAATAAATTACAGTCAGCACTGTTGACCTTCTTGGTTAATGCGGCAAATCTAGTGCGATTGCTGAATTAACCCCTATGTTGATCGCAAGCTAAGACAAGCTGCAGACATTTCGGTTTCCAGTTGACTTCGAAAGGACTTTTGATGGCTCGCAGCATGCCAAGCCTGCTCGAAATTGTTGATCCTCACGCCGTGCGCACAGCATTGGACGAGGTCTATCAAACCCACGCTGGAAACGAGATAAATATCCGCCTGGGCATGATGGAAGTCTTGAAATCCGCGCAGGCGGATGGTCGGACGAAGGCACGTGAGCGACTGGAGCAAGGGGCGCATCGGGGCCGCGCTTGTGCGGAAAGTCTGTCTTATCTTCAAGACACGATCATTCGAGAACTCTTCAGCTTTGCAACGCGCACGCAATTTCGCGCAACCAACCCCACAGATGCGGAACGCCTGACGGTTGTGGCAACGGGTGGTTATGGGCGCGGGGCACTGGCGCCTGGCTCTGATGTCGATTTGCTCTTTTTGCTGCCCTACAAGCAGACCCCCTGGGGTGAAAGCCTTGCGGAATTTATCCTATATGCGCTTTGGGACTTGGGGCTGAAGGTTGGCCACGCCACGCGCTCAATTCCAGACTGTGTCCGCCTGTCTCGCGAAGACATGACCATTCGCACCGCTTTGCTCGAAGTAAGATACTTGTGTGGCGATAAGCCCCTGTTTGATGAGTTGGAGACAGTTTTTGACGAAGAAGTGGTCAAAGGCACCGGCAATGAATTTGTAGACGCCAAACTGGCTGAGCGCGATGAGCGCCATGATCGCTCAGGCAAGTCACGTTATTTGGTGGAGCCCAACGTAAAAGAGGGCAAAGGCGGCCTTCGTGACCTGCATACGCTGTTTTGGATCGCTAAATATGTGTATCGCGTCAAAAAACCGAGCGATCTCGTCAAAGCGGGTGTTTTCACCAAAGCCGAATATGCCGTGTTCCGCAAAGCCGAAGATTTTCTCTGGGCCGTGCGTTGCGAACTTCATTTTGTGACAGGTCGCGCGGAAGAGCGCATCTCCTTTGATGTACAAACGGAAATGTCAGACCTGCTCGGCTATCACGAACATCGTGGCCTGAAGGGTGTCGAGCGCTTCATGAAGCACTACTTCCTGGTGGCAAAAGATGTTGGTGATCTGACGCGTATTTTTTGCTCGATCTTGGAAGAGCAGGAGCGCAAGAAAAAACCGGGCATTGGCCGCTTTATGGCGGCCCTTCGGCGCAAAAAGGAAATTGAAGGGTTTCAGGTGGCCGGCGGTCGTCTCTCCGTTCAAACCGAGAGTTTTTTCAAGAATGATCCCGTCAACATTCTGCGCCTTTTCCACGTCGCCGATGAGCATGAATTACGCATTCACCCAACCGCCCTGCAACTGTTAACGCGATCTCTGAAGCTGATTGACGCAAAACTGCGCAAAGACGATGAAGCCAACCGGCTGTTTCTTGAGATGCTCACATCGCGCAAAGACCCAGAGTCAATTCTGCGAAAAATGAACGAAGCTGGTGTGCTTGGTCGTTTCGTGCCGGACTTTGGTCGCATCGTGGCCTTGATGCAATTCAACATGTATCACCACTACACGGCTGACGAACATCTCATTCGCGCTATCGGCATCCTGTCTGAAATTGAACGCGGCGAGCTGAACGAAGAGCACCAGTTGGCCAACGAGCTTATGTCCAAAACCAGCAGGCGCAATGTGCTCTATGTCGCCATGTTCCTGCATGACATTGCCAAAGGCAGGCCGGAAGACCATTCCGTTGCAGGCGCAGCGATCGCCCGCAAATTATGTCCGCGCTTAGGACTTAGCAAAGGCGACACGGAAACCGTCGCTTGGTTGGTTGAAAACCATTTGGTCATGAGTGATGTGGCCCAGAAGCGTGATCTGTCCGACGCTAAAACCATCCGTGACTTTGCGGAAATTGTGCAAAGTCCTGAACGGTTAAAACTCTTACTCATCCTCACAGTTGCCGACATCAAAGCAGTTGGACCGGGTACATGGAACGGCTGGAAGGCGCAATTGCTGCAAGAACTATATCTGGAGACCAGTGCTGTTCTGTCAGGCGAGACCCAGGTGAACCGGGCGGGTCGCATTGCAGCAGCAAAAGAAGCTCTCATCTCAGAACTCAGCGATTGGCCAAAGACACGTCGGGAAACCTACATGCGTCGCCACGGAGCAACCTATTGGCTGGCCTTCGATGGGGAAACACACCGCCGCCATGCGGAGCTTATCTGGGAAGGGCGTGACGAACCGCTCATTGTTTCTGCTATGCCAGACCGTTCCCACGCGGTCACAGAGATCACGCTGTTCACTCAAGATCACGCTGGTCTCTTTTCACGCTTTGCGGGCGCTTGTGCGGCGGCTGGCGTCACCATCGTTGATGCCAAAATTTTCACCACGCGTGACGGCATGGCGCTCGATACGCTGTGGGTGCAGGACGATCAACACGCAGCCCTTCACGAGCCGCGTCGCCTTGAGCGTTTGGAGGAGACCATCCGAAAAGTGCTCCATGGTGATATTTTGCCACCTGATGCCATTGAACAGCGCGCCAGGCGCAAGAGCCTCATCCACGCCTTCACCATCGCGCCCAATGTCTATATTGACAATGAAGCCTCGGATCAGTTTACCGTCATTGAGGTCAACGGGCTGGACCGTCCGGGCCTGCTGCACGCATTGACGAGAACGTTTTTCCATCTTGGTCTGACCATCAGCTCTGCACATGTAGCGACATTTGGTGAGCGCGCGGTGGACGTGTTTTATGTGAAAGACCTGATCGGCCAAAAAGTGACAAACACCAACAAGCTGAAAGCGGTGGAGCGCCAACTTTTGGAAGCGCTTGAGAACCCGATGAAAAAGGCCCGCCCCAAAAAACGCGAAGCAGCGGTGGCTTGAACATGTTACGAGCACTTTCTTAACGCCTAAAAGTGTCTATTCTCACCGTGCCTATTTGAGATGATGGAACCCATATCCCATGAACCTTGTTAGATCCGCGGCCACAGTTGGTGGCATGACCATGATCAGCCGGGTGTTGGGTTTTGTGCGCGACATATTGATCGCAGGCACATTGGGCACGGGCCCAATTGCCGACGCATTTTTTGTCGCGTTCAAATTTCCCAACTTGTTTCGCAGGCTCTTTGCAGAAGGTGCGTTTAATTCAGCCTTCGTGCCTCTGTTTGCCAAACGGTTGGAAGGCGAGGGGAAGGCATCCGCTAAACAGTTTGCTGAAGAAGCCCTTTCCGGCCTGCTTTTTACATTGATCGTGCTCACCATTGTGGCCGAGATCACCATGCCCTGGCTCATGCATGTCATTGCACCAGGCTTTGTGGACACGCCAGACAAGTTTGACATGGGTGTTTTGTTCACCCGCATTGCCTTTCCCTATCTCATGTTCATGTCGCTCGTGGCGCTCTTGTCTGCTGTGTTGAACTCTGTGGGGCGCTTCACCGCCGCAGCAGCTGCGCCCATTTTGCTTAACATTGTTTTGGTGGGGGCACTCCTGCTCGCCGCCCCTCATTTTGACAATCCGGGTTTGGTGCTCGCGTGGGGTGTTGCCGTTGCCGGTGCCGCGCAATTTGCCATGCTGCTTATCGCTGTGAAACGGGCGGGATTTAATTTTCACCTGCGCAGACCGCGCCTGACCCCCGGCGTCAAGCGCCTCGTAGCGCTGGGTGTTCCCGGTGTCATTGCGGGTGGCATCACCCAGTTCAATTTGCTGGTGGGATCGATCATCGCCAGTCTGCAGGATGGCGCCGTGTCACTGCTTTATTACGCTGATCGGATTTATCAATTACCGCTGGGCGTGGTGGGCATTGCCATTGGCATTGTTTTACTGCCGGACCTGTCGCGCCGCCTGCGGGCCGACGATGGCGGTGGGGCCAACAATGCGCAGAACCGCGCATTTGAGTTTTCCATGTTGTTGACCCTGCCCGCCGCTGTCGCGCTGGCTGTCATTCCCGTGCCCATCATTCAGGTGTTGTTTGAGCGTGGAGCGTTTTCAGCCGCCGATACGCAAGGCACGGCTCTCGCTCTTGCGGGCTTTGCCATTGGCCTTCCGGCGTTTGTGCTCACCAAGGTCCTGTCTCCCAGCTTCTTCGCGCGTGAAGACACGGTAACGCCCATGCGCTTTGCAGCCATTGGCATCGCGGTGAACATCGTGGGCTCGCTCGCGCTTTTTTTCTGGATTGGTCATGTGGGCATTGCACTGGCGACGTCCGCCGCCGCCTGGGTCAACGCAGGCCTGTTGGGCGTGCGTCTGGTGCGCCTTGGGCATTTTGAATTTGATGCACGGCTCAAGTCACGACTGCCGCGCTTGGCACTCGCATCGGCCATCATGGGCGTTGGCCTTTGGGTGGGCGCGGACCTTGCAGCCCCCTTCCTCATGGATGGTTTTCTCGTCAGCACACTTAGCCTAGTGGCGTTGATCGCCGGGGGCGCGACCTTGTTTGCTGTCGCTACCTTGGCCACGGGTGCTGCGAAAGTGAGCGAGCTTAAAGGTTCGTTCCGTAAAACCTAAAAGCATTGTCAGCAATAGTGTGCTTGCGGTTTTGTATTTCGAAAATGCGTCGGAAAAAAGAAAGGCGGTTCACGTAAATGAACCGCCTTTCACATCACTCATACCCTCCGTTCAAATCAGGCGAGACCTAATCGTTTGGCGATACCGTCGCCATAAGCCGGATCGGTGGCGCGAAAGTGCACAAGTTGCGCCCGCTGGATATTAACCGGCACACCCGTCATGGCGCCCGCAATCGCATCCATCAACCTGTTTTGTTGATCTGTATCGAATAGCCGGAAGAGATCTCCCGCCTGGCTATAATCGTCATTGCCGTCCCGGTGGTTGTAGCGCGCGGCACTACCTTCGAGCGCAAGTGGTGGCTCATTGGCCGACGGGTCTTCACGCGGTCCATCAAAACCGTTCGGCTCATAGTTCACGGAACTCCCGCCGTTGTCGTCAAACCGCATGGCACCGCCACGCGTGTAGGAATGCACAGGGCACCGCGGCTTGTTCACCGGCAGGCTCACATGATTAACGCCCAGGCGGTAGCGCGCAGCATCACCATAAGACGCAATGCGGAACTGCAACACGCGGTCGGGTGAGTGGCCAATGCCCGGCACAACATGAGCTGGCGAGAAGGCAGCTTGTTCCACTTCCGCGAAATAATTCTCAGGGTTTCGGTTCAGTTCCAACTCACCCACTTCAATAAGTGGATACTCATTGTGCGGCCATACTTTCGTGAGGTCGAACGGATCGTAGGAGGTTTTGGCCGCATCTGCCTCGGGCATAATCTGCACGCAAAATTTCCACTTCGGCGTGTCGCCTGCTTCGATCGCTTCATAGAGGTCGCGCTGATGGGTTTCCCGATCATTGCCGATGGCGGTTGCCGCTTCCTCATCCGACTGCGTTTTGATGCCTTGTTTGGTTTTGAAGTGGAACTTCACCCAAAAGCGTTCGTTGGCCGAATTGATGAAAGAGAATGTGTGCGAGCCATACCCGTTGATATGACGATAGCTGGTGGGCAGGCCCCGATCCGAAAAGAGGATCGTGATCTGGTGCATCGCTTCCGGCGACTTCGACCAATAGTCCCACACAGCCGTTGAATTGCGCAGGTTGGAGCGCGGGTCGCGTTTTTGCGTGTGAATGAAGTCTGGGAATTTGTAGGGGTCGCGTAGGAAGAAGACCGGCGTGTTGTTGCCGACAATGTCCCAATTTCCCTCGTCCGTGTAGACCTTGAGTGAAAAGCCGCGCACGTCACGTTCGGCGTCTGCAGCCCCAGCCTCTCCAGCAACAGTGGAGAAGCGCAAGAAGCATTCGCTTTCTTTGCCGGGTTGAAGCGCGTCCGCTTTCGTGAAGGCGCTAATGTCTTTCGTGATGGTCAATTTGCCGTAGGCACCAGAGCCTTTGGCGTGGACAACACGCTCCGGCAGACGCTCACGGTTGAAGTGTGCGTGTTTCTCCATCAACTGCCAGTCTTGCATCAAAAGCGGACCGCGTGGTCCCGCCGTCAGACTGTTTTGATTGTCACCAATGGCTGCGCCCGTGTTGGTCGTGAGTGTCTTCTTGGACATGATTGTTCCCTTACTTTAGAATAATTCCAAAATACTAGCAATAGCCGTCGCTGTCAAGCAGTTTAGAACTATTCTTAAAAGAAAATGGGGTGACAATAAAAGAAGGCATTGCAAGGCTTCTGGCGGTGGCGCATACAGTTTTTCAGGCGCCACGGTCCAAAGTGGCGGCATTAAACGAGTTAGAGCGAGAAAAATGGAACAGCCTACAAACCGTGTCTTTTCCGGGGTTCAACCCACCGGAAACCTGCATTTAGGAAACTACCTTGGAGCAATCCGCAATTTTGTGGGCCTGCAAGAAACCCACGAATGCGTCTATTGCGTTGTGGACATGCACGCGATCACGGTCTGGCAGGACCCTGTAGAACTGGCGCACAACACCCGCGAGGTGGCTGCGGCCTACATTGCGGCGGGCGTTGATCCGGAACGTCAAACCATTTTCAACCAATCCAAAGTTTCCGCCCATGCCGAACTTACATGGGTTCTGAATTGCGTGGCACGCATCGGCTGGTTGAACCGTATGACCCAGTTCAAAGAAAAAGCAGGCAAGAACCGAGAGAACGCATCGGTCGGCCTTTATGATTACCCTGTGTTGATGGCAGCTGACATTTTGGCATACCGCGCCACACATGTGCCTGTGGGGCATGACCAAAAACAGCATTTGGAGCTGGCTCGCGACATCGCCCAAAAGTTCAACAATGACTTTGCAGAGCAAGGGGGGGCAGACTTCTTTCCACAGCCAGAGCCATTGATCATGGGCGAGGCAACGCGTGTCATGAGCCTGCGTGATGGCTCCAAGAAGATGTCAAAATCTGACCCCTCAGCCATGAGCCGTATTACGCTGACAGACACAGCAGACGATATTGCCAAGAAAATTCGCAAGGCCAAAACAGACCCGGAACCTTTGCCGTCTGAATTGGAAGGCTTAAAAGAGCGTCCGGAGGCCGACAATCTGGTGGGCATCTTCGCAGCCCTTGCAGGCATCACCAAAGAAGATGTGTTGAAGGATCATGGAGGCTCTGCCTTTTCCGCCTTCAAACCGGCGCTCGCTGAGATCGCCAATGAAAAATTGACGCCCATCACAAGTGAAATGGCGCGTCTCATGGATGACCCGACCTATATTGATAGCGTGCTGCAAAAGGGTGGGCAGCGGGCCAGTGCGATTGCACAACCCGTGGTGGCCGAAGTGAAAAAGATCGTTGGATTTATCTGAGCGGTTGCACGAGAAAAATCTGTCTACTGATGGAAAGACCAATCTATGAGTGTTGTAAAAGTCGGAAGTATTGAAATCGGAAACGACAAACCGATCACGCTAATCGGCGGCATCAATGTCATCGAAAGTCGTGACATGGCGCTGCAGGCAGCCGAAGTGTTTGTCAAGCAAGCGGCTGAATTTTCCATGCCGCTAATTTTTAAAGCATCCTTCGACAAAGCCAATAGGTCCTCGGTGACGTCATTTCGTGGTCCAGGCATTGATGAAGGCATGAAGGTCTTTCAGGAGATCAAGGCAACATTCAACGTACCCGTGATTTCAGATGTGCATGAAATTGAACAGGTAAAACCTGCCGCCGAAGTGTTGGACGTGTTGCAATTGCCTGCCTTTTTGGCACGCCAAACTGATCTGGTGAAAGCAATTGCAGAAGCAGGCAAGCCGATCAATGTGAAGAAACCGCAATTCCTGAGCCCGCAACAGATCGCCAACATTGTTGAAAAAATCAAAGCCTACGGAAACGACCAGGTGATGATCTGTGAGCGCGGCACCAGCTTTGGTTACGACAATCTCGTGGTGGATATGTTGGGCTTTGGCGTGATGAAAAACGAGAACAACAATGCGCCCATCGTCTTTGATGTGACACACGCGTTGCAAACACGCGCACCGGGGTCCAAAGCCTCAGGCGGGCGCCGCGCACAGGTTTATGATCTGGCACGTGCGGGCGTTGCCATCGGCATTGGCGCTCTCTTTTTGGAAGCACATGAAGACCCAGACAAGGCATTGTGCGATGGCCCAAGTGCGCTGCCATTCGCTGAATTGTCCAAATTCTTGCATCAGGTAAGGAGCGTGGATGACGTGGTGAAGCCTCGGCTGAACGCGACTTCTTGAACTCCATGCCCACAAGCACCACATTTCACATCTAGTGATTGCAAAATAAAGAGGATGCCCAATGACATTGCGAGACACCGCTGCTGGCTGGACAGATCGTCTCCGTCACCGCTGGATGTATCGCAAAGGGTTTTCCTTGCCGACGCTCAACTTGAGCCGCTTTTTCAAAGGCGGAGCGGCACGTAAAACACTCATCGGCATCGTCGCCTTTTTTGCGGCTTATTATCTCGTCGGTGCGTTTTGGATCCATAGCATTGACGATGATGCGGATTTCCGGCCAGCCGCTGTTGATGTGCTGCCCGGTGGTTCTCACGCCGTTGCCATGACAGCAGCGCTTATTGACCGTGAAGTAAATCAAAAACGCTGGACGTCCAACGATCCCTGGTTTGTGCCATCCGCCTTCCTCGACAATATGCCGAACTATCAACAAGGTGTCGTATCTGCGCTTGCGCGCTTTTCGTTTGAGCTGACGGATCAATTGGGTCGCACACGCGGCTCTAGCCAGACAGACCCAGATCTGCAATCGGCGTCCGGTCTGTTGCAATATGCAGGCGATGTTTGGGTCTGGGATCCCTCCGTGTCGCTCATGCCGCGGGCCTCTTCCGAGGCACAATATCGCGAAGCTCGCAAAGCACTGCTTAACTATAATGCGCGTCTGGCGGCGGGCGATGCGATCTTTGAACGCCGCGGCGACAATTTGATGGCAACGCTGGACCGTATTGCTTTGGATATTGGCTCATCATCTGCGTCCCTTGATCAAGCAGTGGTTGAAAACTCAACCCGGTTCTTTGACCCTTCTGCCGATGATCAATTTTATAATGTGAAGGGCCAGCTCTACGCCTACTACCTATTGCTGAGTGCGTTGGGACAGGACTTTGACAAGCTCATCAGCGAGCGCGAACTAAATAGCGCATGGGATCAAATGCTGGATTCGCTCCACAAAGCGGCCATGTTGTCGCCCATGGTTGTGGTGAACGGCGCACCGGATGGGCAGTTCTTGCCAAGTCACCTCGCATCGCAAGGTTTTTATCTTTTACGTGCCCGCACACAGCTACGCGAAATTACAAACATTCTGTTGAAGTAATACGCGCAAAAACTGCACTTCCTGCCTGTTAAGCCTAGCGGCAAATAAACATGCTTGCGAGGAAGGACATCGCAGGGCAGCATGACGTCATGACAATTGAAGAAACACAAATGGCCAAAGAAACGAACGCTGCACCTCGCAAGCGGCGGAAATTTCTTGTGGTGGTCGATGGCACACCTGAGTGCGAAGTGGCGATCCAGTTTGCCAGCAGGCGAGCAAAGCATACCAAGGGCGGTGTGGTTTTGTTGACGGTGCTAGAGCCCGGCGGCTTTGAGCATTGGGCCGGTGTTGAGAAAGTCATGAAGGAAGAAGCCCGCCAGGAGGCTGAAAAGATCGTTCACGGCCATGCAGCCCATGTGAATGAGGTGGCCGGTATCGTGCCAGAGCTTGTTATTCGCGAAGGCAAGAAGACTGAAATTATCGCCGACCTCCTAAAAGAAGATCCTGCCATTTCAATCTTGGTGCTGGGGGCGGGAACCAGCAAAGAGGGACCCGGCCCGCTGGTGCAGATGGTGGCAGGTGGCGCAGATGCTGGTTTTTCTATCCCGGTGACGGTGGTGCCCGGCACGCTCACCGATGAGGAAATCCACGATCTGGCGTGATCGTCTGCGACAGATAATCCCGACTGGATTGGTTGGACTTGAAACCAATCGCACTTTCAGCCATTTAAGGGGTCACAGGGCGGTTAAAGCCCCCACGTTTTCTCAGGTTACTTTGCGTGATCTGAAGTAAGGAGTGACCCATGTTCATTCAGACAGAATCCACGCCAAACCCTGCGACCCTCAAATTTTTACCGGGTCAACAGGTGCTGGGCGAAGGCCATGCGGCTGACTTTCCAAATGAAGGTGCCTCGGAGCGATCACCGTTGGCGAGCGCCCTGTTTGAAGTAGACGGTGTTTGCGGCGTGTTTCTCGGCGCTGATTTCATCACAGTCACCAAGGGCGATGTGGAATGGCAGCACATTAAACCGGCATTGCTTGGTGCGATCATGCAGCATTTCACATCGGGTGCGCCGATCCTGAGCGATGAGGTTGTAGATGATGCAAACAAGCCAGAGGTCGCCGAAGAAGACGAAGCCATCGTCGGTCAGATCATTGAGTTGCTCGACACACGGGTGCGCCCGGTTGTGGCGCAAGACGGTGGCGACATTACCTTCCAGGGATATGACAAAGGCATTGTCTATCTCAACATGGTTGGGGCCTGTGCTGGATGTCCTGCATCCACGCAAACACTGAAGCATGGTGTTGAAAACATGCTCAAACATTTTGTGCCTGAGATTGAAGAAGTCCGGGCCGTTTAAAAAAATACAATAGTGGAGATGTCAGGGGATGAGCATGTTGGACGACGCAAGTTTGGACACGATTTTTCGCAACGCGAGATCATTTAATGCGTTTACGGACAAGCCCGTCTCGGACGACACACTGGAGGCTCTCTATGATCTCATGAAATGGGGCCCAACGAGCGCCAATTGTTCACCGGCACGTATCGTTTTTGTGCGCTCGGATGAAGCAAAAGAAAAACTGATGCCCGCTCTCTTGCCGCAGAACCAGGATAAAACCAGGGAAGCGGCAGCCTGTGCTATCATTGGCTACGACACTGAGTTTCTTGAGAAAATTCCAGAGCTGTTCCCGCATAATCCAGATGCCCGTAATTGGTTTGCAGGAAATGATCCGTTGATCCAGGAAACAGCCTTTCGCAATTCGAGTTTGCAAGGCGCCTATTTCATGATCGCTGCACGCTCACTTGGTCTTGATTGTGGACCGATATCGGGATTTGTACCGGACATGGTCAATGCGGCCTTTTTCCCTGATGGCAAAGTGAAAACAAACTTTATTTGCAATATCGGCTATGGCGATGCGAGCCGGGAACTTTTTGATCGCTCACCGCGTCTTTCTTTTCAAGACGCCTGTTTAATCGTCTAGCGCGCGTCGCCGTCGAGATGGCTTCTTCACGAGAGGGTGTTTTGGGGGTGCTGCTTGATCATTTCTCTATCCGCGAACCGGATGCGAAATTACCAAAGGCCATGATTTGACCAGGCGTGGGCAAGATACTTCTGCGGCAATTAGAGTTGAGCCCGCACGCCTTGCCCATATTGAGGTTTTGGCGGCTCTCCATCAGCGGTGTTTTGAGGACGCTTGGTTGCCCGTTGCTTTTTCTTCTCTACTCCTGACGCCCGGAACATCGGCTTTCATTGCTGTGAATATCCAAACAGACAGTCCGGTTGGTTTTGTTTTGCTGCGCGCCGTGGCGGGCGAAGCTGAGATTTTGTCAATTGGCGTGATCGCCGAAGCCAGAGTCCAAGGGCTTGGAGGGTTGTTGATGCAAGAAGCGGCTGGTTTGCCTGACATTCGGACCCTCTTTTTGGATGTTGCGGCAGATAACGAAAACGCCCTCAAGCTTTATCGTCGCGAAGGATTTGAGGAGGTTGGGCGTCGTGCCGGTTATTAC
>Ga0209344_10003731_pt1 | contig 14685 bp, 6 predicted proteins | sample Cruoilmetagenom6_FD_187293 | JGI IMG/M metagenome (GOLD analysis project Ga0209344, IMG submission 187293) | Oil polluted marine microbial communities from Coal Oil Point, Santa Barbara, California, USA - Santa Barbara Oil Seep Sample 6 (SPAdes)... | ecosystem: Environmental > Aquatic > Marine >...
GCTGGTGTATATTCGGTCAGCTCTCGGGCGTCCCTGGACAGTGATGCTGACCATGCCAGCGGTCAACGCTCAACAATTAGCTCTTGATTTGGCAGCGCCTTTGTCGGGTGTAGTCCTTCTGATCGCTTTGATCACGATGGCAGTGATGTATTTTGGATTGAGTTCAGTGGCAGACTCGCTTCACGTATTGACAGAAGAAGCTGATCGGATCACCAAGGGGCAGCTGGACCATCCCTTGCGCATGACGCCGCGCGTAGATGAGGTTGGACAGTTGCGCCGAGCTTTTGAAAAGATGCGCCGGAGCTTAAAGAACCGAATGGTTGAGCTCAATCGTTTGCTTACTGTCAGCCAGGGCGTGGCGTCTTCTCTGGAGATGGGAGATGCTGTAGATACGATCCTTTCATCTGCTCTCGAGATTGGGGCCAGTTCAGCCAGAATTGTCCTTGATGCCGATGTTCTTCCAGAAGGGTTATCAGAAGGCACTGAAATGACGAGTATCGGACAGGGAGAAGATACTGAGGCTTTTGCGTACCTCGATTCCCAGATCCTGGAATTATCCCGGAATCGATCCCCGGTAATGCTATCCAATCCTGCTCGCATGCCGCTGTTGGATCTAGAAGAAGGTGACCCCGTTCCGGGCGCGATCCTGATTGTCGCCCTTCAACATGAGCAGGGATATTATGGCGCCATTTGGCTAGCGTATCTTGAGCCGCACACATTTATTGACAGCGAAGTTCGTTATATCGTTACACTGGCGGGCCAAGCGGCTCTTGCAGCTACGAATTCCTCATTATTTGGAAGAGCTGAGATTGGCAGGAAACGGTTGGCTGCAATCCTTGCATCCACACCGGATCCCATTCTGGTGCTTGATCATCAGGACAAATTGCTTCTGACCAACCCGGTCGCTGCTGAGCTGTTGGGAATTGACCGCGATTTTGGGATCGGAGAATCCATCGAAGGAATCACTGATCAGCAGGAGCTGATCGAACTGCTGGATGGTGCTCCAGGTGGGAGATCATCCAAAGAGGTCAGACTTAAAGACGGTCGTGTATTCCTGGCGACGGCTTCGCCTGTGATCTCGGGGGAACATAAATTGGGAAGGGTTTGTGTTTTGAGGGATATTTCCCAGCTGAAAGAAATGGACGAGTTGAAATCCGATTTTGTTGCAACCGTCAGTCATGATTTGCGTTCCCCATTGACGTTGATGCGGGGTTATGCCACTATGCTGGAAATGGTAGGCGAACTGAATGACCAGCAGCAAAACTATGTTCATAAGATCATTACTGGTGTAGAGAGCATGTCTCATCTGGTTCAAAATTTGCTAGATCTCGGACGGATCGAGGCTGAAGTGGGTTTGAAGCTTGATATGATCTCTGCTCCGGATATCGTTTCTGAGGTGGCAGATTTATTTAAGATACGAGCCTCCCAGAAGAAGATCAAAATGCATGTTTCACCTCCTAATCAGACGATTCCATTTATTTCAGCTGATAAAGCCTTGCTCCAACAGGCCCTGAGAAATTTAGTCGATAACGCGATAAATTTCAATCAACAGGGCGGCAATGTTTGGGTCAGATATAAAATGGAAGAAGGGAAGATCATTTTCGAGGTTGAGGATAATGGGATCGGCATTTCTCCGGTGGACCAACAGCGATTATTTGAGAAGTTTTATAGGGTCGAAAGCCGGGAAAAGGATAAACAAGGCGGTACCGGGCTTGGGTTGGCAATTGTCAAATCCATTGCCGAGAGGCACGGGGGTGACGCATGGATAAAAAGCGAGCTGGGAGCTGGCAGTACATTTTCTTTGGCGATTCCCATTCGACAACCAGAAAAGACGAAAAAACCACAATAATTATGGAAAGAAGCCCTGTATTGTGGTAGACTGATGCTGCGGTGACCAAAAGGGGGAAATTTGGGGTGAGCGGGGTGGTTGGGAATACCCCTGATAGCAAGGAAGTCCTCTTGACTGAGTGCCCCTCAGCCTGTATAATAGCTAGTTGCATGTTAAATATCAATCCCCTCACATGATGCGAGCGCTAAAGAGCGTACTCTCTTGCGCTTGCTTTTGTGCGTGCTGACGCATAAACATCTGTTCTAACTGGCGGTGCCGTTTTTTGGACACAAACAGAGCTCACAATTGATTATCTTGAAGGTTTCAATTGACTGATTACTCAATGGAGTTTTCAGCCAGGGATAAGTGTGATTGTTGAGAGTAACAGATAAGAGGTTTGCGGGTGAGGGTTGTTGCGTTAAGCGGTTGAGAGCGCGATCATACAGGAGGTTTTCGAGTGAAAACTAAGGGGTTACAAAAACTTCGAATCGGGATAGCTTCACCAGAAATCATCCGCAGTTGGTCCTACGGGGAAGTCCTGGAACCGGAAACCATCAACTACAGGCGTTTACGCCCTGAAAAAGATGGTCTGTTCTGTGAAGCGATCTTTGGTCCTACTCGGGATTACCAATGTCATTGTGGAAAATACAAGAATATTCGTTATAAAGGCATCATTTGCGACAAATGTGGTGTTGAAGTTACCCGTTCTGCGGTTCGCCGAGAGCGCATGGGGCATATTGAGCTGGCAGCCCCGGTGGCGCATCTTTGGTTCTCCCGCAGGATCCCTTCAATCCTGGGACGTTTGCTTGATATGTCGCGGCGTGACCTGGACAGGGTTTTGTATTTTGCCCAGTATATTGTCACCTATGTAGATGAAGAAGCTCGGAAACGAGCGCTGGAACAACTTGATACACGATTTACTTCTGGAGAAGGAGAGGTAGGGGTAGACTTCAGCGAAGGTATTAAGGCGAAAGAAATTGAACGGGAAGAAAGACTCAAAGAGCTGGAAGACAAGCAGCATGATATTGAAACCCGTTATGATGAGCAAATTGCAGAAGACCTGGAACCCGTGATCAAACAGGGCCAGCGTTTGGAAAAAACCCTTCAAGATAATGTTGATGAAGCTGCAAAAGACGATCTGATATTCCCTGAAACAAAAGTTGTGATTGTTAAGAAGGGAAAGAAGATCAGCACTGCTCACATTGCTAATATCCAGGATGTAGTAAAGCAGCGCTTGACTGAAATTGAAGAAAGCCTAAAAGAAGCCAAAGAAAATGAACTGGAACACATCAAACTTGATGTGGCCAGAGTCCGGGCAGAAACTACTCAGGAGATCACTCAGCTTCGGGATAGTTTGGATTTGGCGATCAATTCCGCCCAATCAGAATATAAACGATTGAGAGACGAGCTGCTGAACATGCAGCCCCTTACTTTCCTCGGCGAAGCGGAATATCGCGAATTAAGGTCACGTTGGGGACAGGTTTTCCAAGCTGAAATGGGAGCCGAAGCTTTCTACGATATCCTCAAACGACTTGACCTGGAAGCCCTTTCCAAGGATCTCTGGAACGAGATCAAAACAACTGGAAGCAAACAAAAACGGAAAAAAGCCATCAAACGATTGAAGGTTGTGGACGCTTTCCAGAATACTGAAAACCAACCCGAGTGGATGATCCTGACTGTACTTCCTGTGATCCCTCCTGATCTGCGCCCGATGGTGCAGCTGGACGGCGGGCGTTTTGCCACTTCGGATCTGAATGATCTTTACCGGCGAGTGATTAACCGGAATAACAGGCTTAAACGGCTCCTGGAATTAGGTGCACCGGACGTGATCGTCCGCAATGAAAAACGCATGCTCCAGGAAGCTGTCGACTCCTTGATCGATAACTCTCAGCGTGGAAAAGCACTTTCCCGCCGTGGACGCAGGGAACTAAAATCCCTCAGCGATATGCTGAAAGGTAAGAAAGGCCGCTTCCGCAGGAACTTGCTTGGAAAACGTGTGGATTATTCCGGCCGTTCCGTGATTGTGTCTGGCCCAAAACTGGAAATGTCCCAGTGTGGTTTGCCAAAGAAAATGGCTTTAGAGCTGTACCGGCCCTTTGTGATCTCAATCCTTGAAAAAAGAGGTTTTGCGACCAATGTCAAAGGCGCTAAAAGACTAATTGAACGCAACCGCCCAGAAGTTTGGGAAGCCCTGGATGAGGCAATAAAGAGTCGTCCAGTTCTTCTTAACCGTGCTCCAACTTTGCACCGCCTTGGTATTCAGGCATTTGAACCCCAGTTGATCGAAGGCAGCGCGATTCAGCTTCACCCACTGGTATGCCCTGCATTCAATGCAGACTTTGACGGTGACCAAATGGCAGTTCATGTGCCGCTTTCACAGAAAGCTGTGACAGAAGCCCGTGAATTGATGCTTTCCACCAAGAACCTGCTGAAACCAGCAAATGGAGAACCCATTATCGCTCCTTCCAAAGATATGGTTTTGGGTGTGTTTTTCCTGACCAGGGAAGACGAAAGACCTTACCCGGGTGATGGACGGATTTTCTCATCGATGATTGAAGTTGAGACCGCGTATCTTTTGGATCAGGTAAAAATTCCGACCAAGATAAAACTCCTGGCGGAAACCTGGTATGACGAAGATGATGAACGGATGAATGCCCCGGAGGAAAGGGTCATTGAAACTACCGTTGGCCGGACGATTTTTAACCTGGCTCTTCCTTATGAAGTCCAATTCAATAACTGGCCGCTGGTAAAGGGCGACGTGAAAGACTTGATCACTGAAATTTACGAATTTTGTGATAATGAGACTACAACCTGGGCTGCTGACAGTATCAAAGACCTGGGTTTTGAGTTCGCAACAAAATCTGGTTACTCAATAGCAGTGGCGGATTTGCAGATTCCACCAGAGAAAGAAGTGATCGTTGCTGATGCTTTTGAAAAAGTAAGTGAAGTAGAACGCAGCTTCCGCCGCGGTTTGCTAACAGCTCAAGAGCAGGATGATCGACTTATCGATATCTGGCAGAAAACAACCTCGGTGGTTGGTGACGCTGTAAAAGCTAACATGGATCCCCATGGAAATATGGCTGTGATGGCCCTTTCCGGAGCCACGAAAGGTGGTTTCGGACCGGTGTCCCAGCTGGCAGGTATGCGTGGTTTGATGGCTGACCCATCCGGTCAGATCATCCCGGTTCCTATTCGTTCCAGTTTCCGTGAAGGGCTTACAGCTCTGGAGTATTTCATCTCCAGTCACGGTGCCCGGAAAGGTCTGGCAGACACCGCTTTGAGAACTGCCGATGCAGGTTATTTGACAAGGCGCCTTGTGGATGTTTCCCAGGACGCGATCATCAATAACGAAGACTGCGAGACCGATAATTGCATCGTATTGGAACGGTCAGAAGACGTGGCTGGACAAACCTTGCAAGACAGGGTCTTCAGTCGGGTTCTGGCGGACCATGTGGTAGACCAGGAAACTGGCGAGGTTCTTGTTGAAAAGAACACGCTGGTATCTCGAGAAATCGCCCGCAAGATCCAAAAGTCCAATGTTGACAAAGTCAAGGTATTTTCTCCTTTGACCTGCGAGCTGGAATACGGTTTATGCGCCAAATGCTATGGTCTTGACCTTGGACGGGGCCAACCAGTTCAGAAAGGCGCAACGGTTGGTATTGTTGCAGCCCAATCCATTGGTGAGCCAGGTACTCAGTTGACGCTCCGGACTTTCCATACCGGAGGTGTGGCAGCTGCCAGTGATATCACAACCGGTTTGCCCAGGGTTGAAGAGTTGTTTGAGGCCCGCAAAGCACCGAAGGGTGAAGCTGTGCTGACAGAGATCGCCGGAAGAGTAAGCATTGAGAAATCTGACCGCTACAGCGATATGCGCGTGGTGAGAATCTCTCACAGTGAAATGATCAGCGACGCTTACGATTTGGAAAAAAGCTGGAGAAAACGCGTCAAAGATGAAGATAAAGTTGAAGAAGGCGATGTGATCGCTTCTCTAGATGCAGATAATAAGCTTCTGGCCAGAAATTCTGGCCGAGTTCGCATTGAAGGCAGAACGATCATCATTTCCTATGAAGTAAAAGATGAAAAATATTATGATATTCCCAGCAACGCCCGCCTGGCTGTAGAAGATGGTGAGATGGTCGAACCGGCCCAGCGCTTGACAGAAGGATCATTGAATACGCATGATATCCTTCGCATCAGCGGGCGTGACGCTTGTCAGAAATATATGCTTTCTGAAGTCCAGAGAGTGTATCGCTCTCAGGGGCAGAGCATTCACGATAAGCACTTTGAGATCGTGATCGCCAAGATGATGTCCCGAGTAAATGTGACGGACTCAGGTGACTCTGATACGCTTCCACGAGAATTGACCAACCGCATCGGTGTGATGCAAGAGAATGAGGATCTGCTGCAGGAAGGAAAACGTCCCTTGAAATATAATGACGTTCTCCTGGGTATTACCAAAGCAGCATTGAATACGGATTCGTTCCTGTCCGCTGCTTCTTTCCAACACACGATCAAGATTCTCACTCAGGCTGCTGTAAATCGGGATGAAGATCCCCTCTTCGGCCTAAAAGAAAACGTGATCATCGGCAAGTTGATCCCGGCCGGAACTGGTTTCAAAGGAGGGCCTTTCGCTCCTGAAGAAGAACTTGCAGAAGATGACGGAGAAGAGGCTGACCTGGAAACTGCTGAAGGAGAGCTCGCTGTTGATGAGATAAGCGAAGATACTGTTGTAGAAGATCTCGAGAAAGACACAGCTGAGGAATAAATCTTCTTTCAAAAAGAGATTAAGGATACAGTTTCCTCAAAGGAAACTGTATCCTTTTTGTTTAAAAAACATATCCCCCTTCGGTGTAAGATAAATAACAGTCGGTCTATTAATGTTATAATGCTCATCGACTAATTCCCTGAATATGTTGATTGTGGAAAAATTGCGGAATACGAAACGTGGAGATCGCACCGGGTTCATCGTATTCCGTGTTGTGTTGAAGTTGGAGGAAAAATGGATTTTGGTTTGATCCGACCGATAGATATTGACGATGAAATGCAGCAGGCATACTTGGATTACGCTATGAGTGTAATCGTTTCGCGGGCTCTTCCAGATGCCCGTGATGGTTTAAAGCCTGTCCATCGCCGGATCCTGTATGCCATGCATGACATGAGTATGGGTCCCGATTCTGCATATAAAAAATCAGCCCGCATTGTCGGTGAGGTCCTGGGAAAATATCACCCTCACGGAGATATGGCAGTCTATGAATCCATGGCCCGCATGGCTCAAGATTTTTCATTGCGGTATCCGCTTGTGGATGGCCAGGGAAACTACGGCTCTATTGATGGGGATTCCCCGGCAGCAATGAGATATACGGAAGCACGTATGGCTCAGACAGCTACCTTAATGCTGGATGATCTGGAAAAGAATACGGTTGATTTCCGACAAAACTTTGATGGAACTCTTAAAGAGCCTGGTGTACTACCAGCCTCTTTCCCGAACTTGTTGGTGAATGGGGTCACAGGTATTGCAGTAGGTATGTCTACCAGCATCCCACCCCACAATCTTGGTGAAGTGGTCGATGCTCTGGAGCATATGCTGCAGAACTGGAAATCGATGGACAAGATCACAGTAGAGGAATTGACAACGTTCATCCAGGGACCTGATTTCCCAACCGGCGGCGTAATTATCGAAGACAAACGGCGCAGCGGCCTAAAAAGCGCTTACGGCTCAGGTCGGGGAAAGATTCGTGTCCGCGCGAAAGCCACTGTAGAAGAGATGTCCCGCGGCAAACACAGGATTGTTATCACTGAAATTCCATACATGACCAAGAAGATCACCGTCCTGGAGCGTATTGCGAAGCTCGTCCGTGATGAGGAGTTGGAAGGAATTGCTGATCTGAGGGATGAATCAGACCGTCAGGGTATGCGCATTGTGATCGAACTTGTAAAATCAGCCCAGCCGGAAGAAGTTCTTGAAGCGCTATTTAAACGTTCGACCCTGGAAAACACATTCAGTATTATTATCCTCGCTCTGGTGGATGATGAACCAAAACTGCTGAACTTGAAAGAAGCCCTGCTGGTCTACCTTGAGCACAGGCTGGAAATTGTAAAACGACGAAGTCAGTTTGACCTTGATAAGGCTAAAGCTCGGGAACATGTTTTGTCAGGTTTGACAAAAGCGCTGGATAACCTGGATGCCGTGATTGATACGATCCGAAATTCCCGTTCTGCCCAGACCGCAAAAAATAACCTGATGCGAGATTTCTCATTAACTGAGATTCAAGCCCAGGCGATATTGGATATGCCGCTTCGCCGATTGGCGGGGCTGGAACGGAAAAAGATCGAGGATGAATTTAAAACTATTCAGAAGCGGATTAAGGAACTCACAACTTTACTTAAATCTCCCAAAAAGATGAGGGAAGTCATTGCCCTGTCACTGCAGGAGATCAAAGAGGAATTCAACGATTCTCGAAGAACTCAGATCGCCATGGTGGAAGGGGGTTTGGAAGCAGCTCCGATGCAGCTCACCCACCTTACTCCATCTGAAAATGTTTGGGTGATGATCAATCGGGACGGACTGGTTGCAAGGTCACAAGGGGATGATCCCCCTCGGCCAAGTGGTTGGGATGTGCCAAATTGGTTGGTCCGCGTTAATACCCGGGATACCCTTTACCTTGTGTCTGAACAAGGAGAAGCGGCAGCTATTCCTGCCCATTCAGTCCCCGAGGCATCAAAACCGAGCCAGGGCACCCATTTTTCGGCACTAACGCCTTTTGGTAAGAATGTCAAATTAGGATCAGTATTTGGATTGCCACCTAAAAAAGACCGCGGAGATAATTGGCATGTGATTACTGTCACCGAGCAGAGCATGCTGAAAAAGAGTGAAATCAGTGAACTGCCTGGCCCATCGGCTCAATTATTCACTTTAGTGAAGGTAAATGACAAAGACCGCCTGGTCTCTATCAGACTGAGTGATGGTTCCAAGGATATCTTCCTGGCTACTAGTCAAGGAATGGCCATTCGATTCCAGGATGATGATGTCCGGGTTATGGGGTTGGTAGCTGCCGGAGTAAACGGTATGAAACTATCCCAGGAAGATCGGATCATCGGTATGGAAACGCTCACGAAGAAAGAGGAAACATATTTCTTGACATCTTCGGGTAGGGCAAAAAGGGTAATAGTGGATGATTTCCCAATTCAGGGAAGGTATGGAAAAGGGGTTATCGCTTGGAAACTTCCTGAAGAAGATGCTCTGTGTGGTATGACTGCCGGAAAAGGGACAATGCGCGTGACCGTACACCTGGAAAAATTTGCGCCAAAATCAACCCGACTGGATGATGCTCCTCTGCAAACAAGGGTTGCTCAAAAAGGTAAAGAGGTTGTGGAAATGAGAGATGATGACCGGGTAACTCTGTTGACGATTCCCTGGGAAATGGTCAGGCCGGTATCTAAATGATCTGGATCCTTATTATTTAATTATTGAAAACTCTGAGAAATGGTAGGCAATTTTCCCGTCTATTATGCCGAGTGTGTCGCTCCCATTTTGAACATTGCCCGCAGAGGAACTGGCAGTCCAGCTGATCTGCCGGGTGCTTCCTTCTCCGCTATATCCCGCAAGTGTAAAGGTTGAGCCTGGGAGAATCTCATTGAATAAAGTTGTAAACCAGCTTTTGATGACTGCCTGTCCTTGCACAGTCCTTTCATTAGTGATGTGGACAGCATCAGCTCTGTAGAGCGCCTTGACCTTGTCTTCATCATGAGAGTTGAGCGCATCGATAAAAAGCTCAGCGATATCTTTTGGTGGTGTTGGGCCACTGCCCCATGCGAAATCCCTTATCGTCCGAAAGTACTGCGCCGGCAGGTAATTGTGTAGACTGCCCCATTCCCAAAAATTGAAACCAGGCAATTTCAGATCTTTTGCTTTCTGCATGAATTGACTTACTTCGGAGAGTGTAGGTGTCCATCCATATTCTGTGAAGGCAGCACCAGTGGGGAAGATAGGCGGTGTATAGGCCAAATTTTTGAATTCCGCAATGCTTTTTACAAGCTGGGCGCCTGGATTAGTGCCAAACATCCAGTAAACCTGGGGCATATTCAGATCGACTTTCTTGAGGAACTCATTCCAGGGGAGCTGGGGATGGTAGGAAGGATATCGGTATGAACTGAGAGCGATTGGAATATCTGTGATGGAAGCTTTTAGCTGGCTCATGAAAGTTTTTGCTGAAGCAAATTTCCCTTTATAATGACCTTCTGCATCCAAGACATATCCATCAACACCAAGTTGACGGATTCGGCTGATCGCTTTTTGGGCTTCCTGTCCAGGTTGGTCGCCAAATAGATAATGCCAACCCCATACCTGAATACCCTCGCTTTTAAGAGCGGCGGTCAGAGGTGGTACCAGATCAATATTCTTTTCCCAATCGTAATTATAGGAATAAATACCATTGGCGATCTTGATCAATACATGGCTGTATTTCGCAGCGACGGCTTTTCTGGTAATTTCACTCACACTGCCATTATGGCAGTTCTGGATCTTCCAGATGAACATTCCTTTTCCAGTTAACATAGCGCGTCCTCACTGAGTAAGTCTGTTTTTTGAAACCTATAAGTGTTTTCTACTTAATTCCATGCTCCTAAACAGTATCCCATCTACCTTCTTAGGGGATATTCAGGGCGTCGTTCATCATATCTCGGATCATTCCGAAGTTTGGCAATAGCACCTGGGCTCCAGAAGGACTGATCCAATGAGTTATCATGGACTCTCTTATAAAATACTGATTGACCAAAGACCTATCAGTTAATTTCAATGCTGTTGGAGCAAGGGACAGGATAGTTGGCAGGTCGAGATTGGTAGTTACGTTTCTCACGTAAGTGTTATAAAGTACAGGGATTTTTGTCAGTGATTCCAGAGAGATCAATCGGTCCAGTATTGCACTCAATACCAGCTGCTGACGGTAATTGCGGTCAAAGTCATTGGTTGTGGCTCGAGAACGAACGAACCAAAGGGCTTCTCGACCATAGAAATGTTGTCTTCCGGGATAAGTACAATGTGATAATCCGCCGCCCCATTTATCATCGCAAATAGTGCGTGGGACATTGACATATATTCCACCAAGATCATTCACGATGTATTCAAAGGCATACAAATTGACCAGGATATAATAATCCGGTTCAAAGCCAAAATTATGAAGCATGGTGGCTTGGAAAAGAGGAAAACCACCATGGGCAAATGCTGTATTGATCCGCTGATTTGTCCAGCGCGGAATATAGACATATAGATCGCGTGGGAAGGACGTGATATTTACGGTTCCATCTTCTGTGTTAATGGTCACCAACATGATGGTATCTGTCCGTCCGATCGATCCCTTATATTTTTGGTCCGATCCAAGGAGAACAATATTGATTTGACCATCAGGTTGAGGTATGGGATCAACGCCTACCGTATTGCTTACAGGGATAACATTGACTGGAGTAGGTGTAAGGGTTGGCGTTGGAGTTGGATAATCCGTTGGGAAATAGGTAGGGGTCGATTCCAACGGTTTGAAAGCAGTTGGTGTCGCAGTGCCCCCAAGATTTACAATACCCTTATTTGATGGGCTGGAAAATGGCAAACCACCTCCCAGCTGGAGTCCGAGGATTGTCAGTCCCAGCAGGATAAAGCCTATGATGAAGATTAAATAACGTTTATTCTTAAACATAATCTTTTGATCGGGTTTTATTTGCTCCTGGCCTAATATTCCATAATCTTAACTACAGGAACGACCAATCTACCCGGTATTCCAACCTGTTCCGACCTTCTCAGGCGCGGGTAGGAGTTCTTGCCCGATTTAACTAACCTCATAGGTAGCAAGAACTGTACCAGATTGATCATTTTCTAAGGGATTTTCTAAAGGAATGCGAGCAGTAAACTTACAGTTGTTCCGCTGCCGGGTTTGCTCTCCACCCACATACGTCCCCCTTCATTCTCAACCAGGTTCTTAGTGACATATAGATTGGTCATGATCTGGCTGAGTTTTTCCTGTTGTTGAGTAGTCAGGTGGTCGTTAAGAACATCAGCAACATCATCCGGGTGGTAGCCTTCACCCTGGTCCGTGATCTTGATATGGGCAAAATGCTGGGTGCTATCTTCTTTATATATCTGGGTCCGGATCTGAACCTCACCACCTGGTTTGTTCTCCTCTATCGCATTGGCGACCAGGAAGGAAAAGATTTCCTTGAATAAGGCATGGCTCATTTTCAAGAGCGGGGGATTATCGGGTATTTCGAGAGAGGTGACCAGATTTTTCTCGTCAATCTCAGCCTTGGCGTTGTCGAGGCAATCCTGAATTGCAGTGCTCAAGACCGCAGGTCTAATGGCGTCTGGATCCTGTTCTTCTTTTTCTTTGTCTTCTTTTGCTTTCTGGGTAGGAATTTTTATATCTGATGGTTGAATATCCTGTTCCTTCAGCTGTGTGACTTCTTTATCGATCACACTGATATATTTTTTTAGAGCTTCAGTCGAATCCTTCTCCGATAAATCAACCAGCATAGAGAGATGTCTCTGGAGGACGTTGCCCCAACCCAGGACCTGGTCATATTTTGCACTTAAGTTATCGAAATCAAGCAGCATATTCTGGTGTTCTTTATTTAATAACGCCAGATTATCTTTGAGCGATCCTTTTTCTTGAGAAAGTTGCGTCAGTTTCGATGAAAGTTCTCGGATCGTGTTCTTTACACTGTCAGATTCGCCATTCTGGGAAACCAGGTGATGGCTGAAAGCCGATTCGAAAATCTTGCACATCACTTGGATAAAATCTTGATCGTCTTTGGTCCAGGGTCGATTGGAAAAAGGTGAGAAAAGCACAACGCCGATAGTTTTATTCGCGCCAGCTACATGTACTGGAGAAGCGAGTAAGTGTCCTGGCCTGCTCAATTGCAGCATTTTGGAAAGGTGTGAGAGGTCTCTTGATGTGCTGCTGGCAGGAATGTGGAGCATTTTTCCACGTTGAATGTAGTTTGACAGCAAAGGAATACTTTTACTGTCCAGCGTAATGGCCTGAAGCGGTTCTTCCCGTATTAGATCGTATCCGGCGATTATCCGGATCTTGCCATGATCATCTGGAGTGTCTATCACCAATGCCAGATCTGCCAGGATCAGGTAAGCGGTGGTCTGAGCAATTTTATAGAGGATCCCATCAGGGTCATCCTCATCGAAAAGACGTTGAATTAACTCCAAGATATTGTGTTCAATGCTGAACTGTTTCCTTTGAAGTTCCTCCTCTTCTGAGCTTTGTAACTGAGAGAGATCTCCGATGGAGAACCGGTCAGATAATAAGAGCAGCAGTGGATAAGCTACCAGTTGAGTCAAATGCATGGATTCAAGGTTTCCACTCAACAGGCTCAAGGCAGCCCCGACTAATAGGATCACGCCCATGAAAAAACCGTAGTGCCACAAATTTGGCTTACGGATCAGGATCAATCCAACCCCGATTACCAGTGCCATCATAGACAGACCTTGCCAGAAAGACATGGATCCGGTGAATCCATCCATCAGGGAAGGCATGATAAGGATTTGTCCAGCTACAAGCAGAATGACCAAGCTGATCAATAATAAAGCGGCAGTATCAACCTCTTTGCTGGGTTCTGGAAAATTCCAGAGCCAAACGATCAGGAATATGCCTATCAAAGAGGCCGCCTGATCCAGGATTAATAGTGTACTTGTAAACTGAGGAGTAGCTTTCCATGAGAAATAAGTGATCACAAAGAGGATCAGGCGCAGAAGAACCAAGCCGAGGGTGATCTGGATCATGCGCATACCCTGGGTAAATCTTCCTTTCTGCCAGACGCGGAGTACCTTCACCAGGGTTGTGGCACAGACTAGAATAATGAGTAATGAATACCCCAGGAATGCTAGTGGTAAGTTGGCGGGATTGGTTCCTGTTTGAAATAGAGTCATATGGCACACCTTTCTGAATTATAGCACGGGTTACCTCTTGGGAGTACATCCCTCTCCTGAGAAAATATATTAAATTCCTTGTCTTCAGCAGGAGGACCTGGAAGGTTGACAAACTGACAAGTCGGGGTAAAATTGCCTCTGCAAGATGGAAAAATTGCCGAAGTGGCGGAACAGGCAGACGCGCTACGTTCAGGGCGTAGTGGGATTTACTCCCATGTGGGTTCGACTCCCACCTTCGGCACACATCATCCCTAACCGATCCTGAACCGATGGATCGGTTTTTTCTTTCAGTGGTCATCTAGGAATGAGTTCTTTGGAAAGTCTCAATCTCTGATTCTGAATTGGCAATAAACTTGCAGCAATCCCCTTATTGCGACTGAAAGAATTGTGCGTTAAGATAAAGATATGGATCTAAAAAAAGGCAGGACTGTTTTTTTGATAGGTTTCCTGGTGCTGATAGTGATCTGGATGATCGCTTTTGGCGGCCGGATCGCTGATTTAAACCGGCTCTCCGATGAGTTTGATGAATCTCAGCTGACCATTTCTGCTTTAACAGCGACAACTGGCGCGTTGGCAACGGAGGTTGTCAGAGCAGGATCAGATGCAGCCGTGGCAGAATGGGCTTATAATGAGCGCAAATGGATCCGGGAAGGGGATCATCGAGTGGCAATTGTGCCGCTGGAGGGTACCCCGGAAGCACCCATTTTATTTTCTACTTCAACACCAGAGCCCGAAAATCTATTCCGGATCTGGTGGGAATTGTTCTTTTCCACCAAACCTTGACCGGATTTTTTTCGCGTGCTATAATCTGCTGTCCATAAATAACGCGGGGTAGAGCAGTGGCAGCTCGTCGGGCTCATAACCCGGAGGTCAGTGGTTCGAATCCACTCCCCGCTACTCAAAAAAATGACGCTCATTTGAGCGTCTTTTTTTT
>Ga0209344_10003732_pt1 | contig 14685 bp, 10 predicted proteins | sample Cruoilmetagenom6_FD_187293 | JGI IMG/M metagenome (GOLD analysis project Ga0209344, IMG submission 187293) | Oil polluted marine microbial communities from Coal Oil Point, Santa Barbara, California, USA - Santa Barbara Oil Seep Sample 6 (SPAdes)... | ecosystem: Environmental > Aquatic > Marine...
GATCATGAAAATACCCAAGTTTATACGCAGATATTTTCGCGAACTAGGACTACATATCACGCAAGACGCGAAAGGCAGATTTTGATGACCAATGAACAATCCACCAATTACGCCGCACTCCTGAATGATCTTTGGAACACGCCGGGTAGGGAGAAGTGGTGGCCCGATAGAGTGGAGCTTAGGGGTATTTATTGGATGTATCTAGGCAATGCCATGCACCCAAAGCACGCCTACGCAATCGTGAAGTTTCACGCGGAGGAATGGTTGATGGGCCAAAGCCCGTTTTGGACAATTGAGGGAACGGAAGGATCAGTTTGGTATGATTTTTGTGGAGAGACACCTAACGAAACAACAGATTACGGGGTGTTATTTAAATCAAGCCTACTCCCCGAAGCACTCGCGTACGCACATGGACAGGAGATGAGTGATGAGTGTTAAAATATGTATTGAGGTAGAAGCTGGTCGATTATTATGGAACTCTTTACGAAATGCCGTCCTCAGTGCAAACCAACATGGACACGATCTCACTCTTACCGAGGGCAAAGGTTTCTTGAGCCGTCCATTTTATATCCGAGGCAATAGTGCTGATGTTATGCTGATCATGCAATGGATTGATCGCATACAAGAAGAGGCAGCAAATGGGCAGGAGAAGGAATGAGAATCGCAGCAAACTACAGACGACCTCAGAAGCTCACAGTTGAGCAAGTTGGTGAGATCAAGTTCAGGATCGATCAAGGCGAGGATAGCCGAACACTTGCACATGCGTATCAAGTTGGTATCAGCACAATAAACCAAATCAAACTCGGTAAAACTTGAAAAGGAATCGAGCCAACTGGATACGAGTATGAGGACCCTTTAATCTCGAACTTCCAAAATAAAATCTGAATCATCCGGCCAATCTTGCGGACGGCCCCAACGCTCAAGAAATCCGTCATAGAAATAAAATCGAAGCTCACTTTTTATATGGCGACCTTCTATCGGATCGTACTCCAATTGATTTACAGTGTAAACATGGACAGTTTTACCCGTTTCCGTATTCTGACCTCTCAACACAGCCTCAGGAAGTATGTTTTGAAACATAGAAAGCGTAGTGAGTCCAGGCTCAAGCTCTGCGAGCTGAACTTGGTGCTTCTCAATAAGCGGAACGGTTCCACATCCTGCGATAAAGAACAACGACGCAACGATCAGCATTCTAAGTTTCATATTGATTTCCTTTTTAACTTTATGTAAAGTGAGTATTGAATGACTATTAGAGAACCGACACCTTGGGGGTCATATGCTGCGTTTGGTATCATGATTTCGATCATGATTGTACTGAATGATCGCTTTGATTTCAATGTCTATGGCTGGCTTGAGTGGGTCATCCAAACGATTAAGCCCCAATGGTGGGCGGCGACGATTGGCATACTCGCTTCACTCGCTCTTTATGTGGGTTTATTGCTCACATTCCGGCACTTGCGACGTTACAAATGGTATCGAACAAAATTCAGAAATCGTACCATGCTCGGCGAGTCCACTACAATGACAATCATGCTGTTTGCAATCTATTTTACCTTCGGAACTCTCTACTCTACATTCATACTAATCAGACAGCTATTCGCTTGATGATTTACGCTCGCGGTAAATTCTATTTCTCTCTCGCTCATATTCACGCTTGAACACGGATTTGATTCTCTCGACATCGCGCGGAGATGGATCATCTACATTCAAATCAAATGATAACAATCTCTCGCTCGCTCTGGAACCTGCGTTTCGAATCATCTCTTGGTATTCACTCGCGGTTAAGTCGATCCGCTCACCGTTGCGAGTGAAGTATCGTTGAGGCGGCCTAGCATGGATCTCGCCGGTTCCATCTGCCCCGCTCACATCGAAAGAACCATCAATCAAACCGTCACGGACTTTGTTGTTGTAGTTGGCAATAAGTTTGTCCATCGGATGAAGCTCATGATCGCTCACATTGATAGGAACACCAAGTCTCCACAAGAATCCAAGCGTACCACCACCAAACGGATCTCCCCGCTTTATTGGACGACCCCATATGTCGTATCGAGGCACAGGAGCCAAGCTACTCACCGGGAGAGCTTCATACGGAACGCGAGCAGCTTGCTTCGTCCAGAACCCTCCGTCACTTGCGGGTCGATTGTCGCTGATCTCTGGGCTTGCTGCGCGAAGCGACTGCTTGAATAGGTTCGGAACCCAAGCCGTGACAAATGTTCGACGAGCTTGATTAGTCAGGATCTCACCAGCTCGTTCGGGATCGCCGAAAGCTTCCATGATCTCGCCAATCGAGCGAACGAATGTCTTGTCCTTCGTCAATGCGATTAAGGATTCCCCTGACCCAGACACCGCTTCCATAGCGTCCTCACCTTGCTCGATTCGATCAAGAATGTCGATCGTCAGTGCTAATCCAGTAGAGAGCGGTTCTATTCTTGCGTACGAATACCACTTGTCTCCAATCCGGATGCTTAATGCGGGCGCAGTTCGATACTGCTCTGGGAGATCGCGCCAGTTCGGGCTTCGGCTTCCCGTTATTCTAGGTAATCCATCCTCATCATCTTTCCAAGCGAATACTGCAACAAACAGCCCAAGAGCGCTCATTGCAGTAGCGATATCTCCAGCTTGTTTTTCACGGCTCTGGAATCGAGACGCATCTTTTCCAGTAATATTCTCGGCCGCTCTCGCGGCAGTCGACAACCCACTTCTAACTGCTCCAAGTGGGCTCGCTTCAATCCCGCGTGCAAACAATCGATCGGGAGTACGAATGAATGGGATGATCCACTTGAAGAAAGCACCAGCCCTTCCCTGTCGTAAACCAAGAGCAATATCACCAACAACACTCGGTTCATCTTGGAACACCGCCTTCTTCGCGTCCTCCAAAGCCTGATTCCAAATATCCGTGTTGTAATACTCTTCTCCGAACATGCCTGTTCTCGGAGCAAGCAGTTCGTCTATGCGATTGTTGCGAGCTTCGCCCTTCAAACCTTCTCGAACAGCTTGTCGATGAGCAAGAGCGTGAGCTTCCATCATTCCCGCCGTTGTCTTGAATAACTGATCCTCAGCCATGAGCAGTTTGAGGGGGATTCCGTTCAATCCTGCAGCGCGTAGAACCTTACTTCTTGGCCCCGCGTCTGGAACCATCACCTTCTCACCCTTGAATGTCACTCCTTCATGGATTTCGCCGGTGATTTGTTCGTCAAAGACTTGTCGATTCGATGCCCAAGACTTCGCCATATTCGTCCACCCAGCGGTAAGCGACGGCCCTAGAGACTTCCACATATGAACGAAGTCGCCAACCGTGAAGTCAGGATCTCCCCCAAACGCATTGTGTACCGATCCGCTTGCAGCTTCAATCCCTTTCAACCCTGCAAATCTCCATCCTAGATTTGTTGCATTACCGATGATGTTTGCCATATGAGTAAGAGGCCCGGAGAGAATCGAGTTCATCCATACCCAGTACAGCGCATCAATCTTACTTCCACGCGAGCGCCGAGCGATATCAATCACCTGGGACGCGGTTGTCGGATCCATCATTGCCTCTTCTGTCAATACACGCGGGTCAAACCCTGATTTCTGTAAGTCTTCATGCACCTTCCCTATCCGTCGAGATTCCCGATCAAATATAGAATCCTGTTTTTCAAGCAGTTTCTTCTTCGTTCTCGCTGGAAGATTATCATCCATCAGCTTGTCGCGGATATCTTTCAGCTTCTCGCGGACATATGAATCGGGTTCGAGAAATGCACCCATCAATGCCTCACGATACCGTTCAGCAGGCCCCTTGAGCTGGTCGCGTCTCTGTCGAAACGCTCTTGCAGCAAGCGTCCCTGATCGACGGTATGAATCCGTTGTGATCAACGCCTCTTTGTATGCTTTTCTATCCTTGTTGCGAACCGCTTCTAGCCCACGCTGATTGACGAGCCGTTGAGCAACGATCGTTTCAACATCGTCGAGCAGTTGCCCACGATCCACCTTGTCCCGTAGCGACTGTTCAATAGTCGAGCTGTTGAGCTTCATCATTTTGTCTGCGCGAGATTCGATCTCTGCATCCGAAACGCTGACTGGATCACCCGCGATATTGCGAAGCTGATCGACCGTGTTTACTAATCGTCGTGTCTCTTCTGTTTTACCCGGATTAGCAAGATCAGGACGACCATCTGGAAGAATGGATTCATTACCTCGAGTAAACCCGAACGACTCTTGTTTATCTTGAGTATTAATCGCAAACGGAATTTCCAAAGCCGTATCTTCAACCTCGAGATTCGCATCACGATTCAACGAACCCTTATCTAATGGAATCGAATCTACACCAAGCGACAAGTCAGTTGATCCGTTTGTCATTCGAGTAACGCCAAGCCCATCGGTGTAGACAACAAACTCATCGCCGCCGATCTCGAATGTCGCACCGTCAGGAAGAGTAGAAGGATTATCTTGGACTTCAATCGGCCTTTGCGCACCTTGCAAAGTTCTACCAAGACGCTCGTTCAAGAATAAAAGCATTTCGACATCCGCACGCCCGCGATTATTCTCCATAAATCGCTCAATACCAACTTCACCAGTCTCGAACGAATCTCTGACTCGACGAATCATTTCATCGGCGCCAAGAGTAGCTAGCACATCCGCACCAGCACCGCCATTGTGATTCGGCTTAAACTGCATCTTGACATGCGCAGGCTGTCCCTCAAGAGCTTCGGTGATCTCTGCAGGGATAGCACCAGAGAAGCTCGTATCGAGCAAGTCAGTACCCGAACCTGCCTGCTCATCATCCGACAGTTCAATAGATTCTTTGGGATCGAATCCGATCTCATCTGCAAGAGCCTTCATCTTTCTGCGTATATCCCTCTTCGAGAACTCGCCGGGCGCTCGATCGCGTGTGAACACGACGCTCGATTCTGCATCGGTCTCAGGCTCTACATTCTCCGACCCGACCGCATCAGTGGAATTTTGCTCCGTATTTTCCACTACGGCAGTTTGTTCTTGGACAATCGAAGTCGCTGTTCCCGGCATATAGGGTTGGAGCTGTTTCACCGCTTCACGAATCAAGAGAGCAGCGTTCACCGCCTCCTTCGTTCGTCGCGCCTCTTCGAGCTTGGCGACACCAGCATTCAGGCCCAGCTTCCGAAGCATGGCTTGGAACAAATCAATAATCTTCTCTTTGATTGTGGGATTGTCGCGGAGCATTCGACTCAGGGTTCCCGGCGACGCTTCCTCAGCCATGATCCCGTCAATAATCAGTTCGGCGGCAACACTCGGCCCCTCTCTCGCAAGGAGTTCAGGGGGGATATCTTTCCCAGTCTGCTCTTTCCAACCAGCTCGATACCGCTCCTGCGCTTGCTCCATCAACTCAGGAGCCAGCTCAGAGAGATCCGCGTTCAATTCGACCCACGCATCGGGATTTCTTCTCTCGACCTCATGGATCGTTTCATGCCATGTGATCGCGTCGGTTTGCCGACCCGGAGTAAGATCCGCGTCAATCAGAATCACGCCGGGAGAAGGACTTGCCCCCGCTCGACTTAACTTCTCTTCCCCTCGAACGAATAAAACATTTATTCCGCGTGAAGCAGCATCAGCCTGAATCTTCGTTTGTTGCTCAGTTTCAGCATCAACAACCTTACCAGTCGTTTCATTCGCAGAGAAGAAACGCCCAAGATCAGATTCGATTTGATCTTTCGAAGCAGCCTGCTCCTGCTCGGTCGCTCGGCGAACAGTTCCATCAGACCCGATCATCACTTCGGACGCAGGGATTACTTCTTGCGGGACAGAAGTAGTTGTATCTGAGTTGCGGTATGCTTGGGATTCGCTCCCATCAATGATTTCGGGATTCCCATGTTCGGCGTTTTGGGCGGCATCAGCAAGCTCTTGCCGTCCCCCCTCGGTTTGATTTTCACTTGTATCGCTTGTTGCATCTGTAGATTCTACCCCGTTTGCCGATCTCCATTCGCTCAATGATGAATAGTTTTCTGGATTCGTGACCTCAACGGTTCCCCTCGCAGCGCCACCCATCAGGAACGCGCTCAAGAACTCTTTCGCGGGTTCGTCTGATTTACTGTACTTGACTTGGAAATCTTCCCAATCATCAGTCGCATACCCCTGCAATGCTTCTCCCACAACGCCCTGCAAGACCTCTGTAGTCCCTTCGCCACCGCCAGCACTCATGATTCCAATACCGGCTTGTTGCCACTTAGGACGAACAGACACCTTCTCAAGAGCCTTCCCGAATCGAGTACCCTTTGTTATGGCTCCCAAGCCCGCGTATTCAAGAACACCAGACGCACCCGCATAGATCACCCCTGAGTTTGAAGCCCTTGATATCGCTTCTTCCTGGGGGACACCATCTGCAATGAGCTTGCGATAAGTTTCCCCGGTATGCGACAAGCCCTCAGACGCACCAAAATACGCAGCGCCAGCAGCAAGACCAACACCCGGCCCAGCCAGAGCAGAACCAGCAGCAGAAACAGCGATACCGCCTACGAAGTGTGGAGTCGATTGAGCAGCACCTTCAACCACCGACGCAGCAAATCCCGTTGATGGTACATATCCAATATCGCGAGCCATTTGATCAATCGAACTCGATAGCTTTGCGGCCGCCGCGATGATTTGAGTCTCATCAGGTTCAGGAAGCTTGTCGAGTGGCCCAGATACACGGCTTGAGCCGCCCTTTCCGGTTCCAAGGATCGTTTCCCTGCTCAACGGCTCACCAGCTCCTATCCCTCGTTGGCTTGCCTGCGTGATCAACTCAGGCTGCTCTCGTTGGAATGGTGATGGGGTCAGCTCACGAACACCCTCTTGCGTATTGTCGGCTAGCCGTTGCCCTTGCACCCCTGCGCCTGTTACTGCGTCGCTCGCAAGTTGGAGCGTACCAACACCAGCAGCTTGAGGAAGCTTCTTGAGATTGAACTTCTCTTTATCGGCTTGAAGTTTGCGTGACAAACGCTCTCGGCGCGACATTTTTTGAGCGTCAGCAAGTCCGCTTTCACTCAGCTTCTGCGCCAATCGCGCACGACGATCAGTAGATGGTTCCATATGGAACGCTCCTTTATGTTGATTGATCAAGAATCGATTCAACCAGATCGAGAATCTGTTCTTGGCTAAGGTTTTTTTCGAGTCCGATCCGTTTGATTCGATTGAGAACGAAGTTCTCACGCTTTGGTTCGGGCAACTTTGCCAAATCTTTGTTCAAACTCAACAAAGCATCAGATCCGATCAGCTTGCGGATTTTTCGAGAACTCAAAGTGGTGCCAGTTGATTGACTCGATTTTGTTTCATTCGGCTTCTCAAGATCAGATTCCTTCATGAATCCGGCCTTCACCGCTTGTCGATCAATCTCTCTGTATGCATCAGCCTTTTCATCAGGAGCCATATCACTCCCAGCAACCTTCAACCGCTCCATTGAAAACGGATTCAGTTTTCCGTTTGCACCACCGCTATTTTTATTGTCGATCATTTCAGCCGCTTCATTGAGTGACTTCGTGAGTACGGACATAGGGATATGCCCACCCTTGAATAGATCAAGATGCGTCCTGAGTTTCGCGCTCGATTGATTGGGAAGCTCACCAACCATCTGATCGATCAAAGGGGATACTGTTTCATACGCCGCCGCTCTTTGCTCGACTTCTATCTGTGCTTGGTGCGAAGTCTCATACGCCTTCATCAACAAGCCTTGAATCTCGTCGATATCCCCCATTGTGACCGCGTTTTCCATCTTGGATTGAATCATTTCATGGAATGGATCAGAAGCTACTTCCCCGTTCTCATCAGCCATGCCAACACCAAGCCGCTCGAACACATCGTTCGCAAGACCCTCGACCTTACCCGCTTTCCCTTTTAGCTCTTCTTGGTAGGCGAGTACATTGGCGACATTCTGAACAGCTTCGTTGCTCATGCCCTCAATCTCAGATGGATCAGCTCCAAGACTCACGGCCTTGCTTCGGAAGAAATTTCCATCCGCTTTCGATTCAGACATATCACGCTCAAAGATTGCACCTTGTTGCTCTGCTCGTTTTTGCGCAAGTCCGAAGTTTCGATCCGCGTTTTGCTGTCTGAACTCGAACTCGCGATCGGCGAGCTTCAAACCGTCTGCCTCTCTGCGAAGCCGATCTTCCCGTTCTCGCTCACGAAGGAATAATTGTGCAGCACCCGCAGCAGCGCGGCCAAGCTGATTCGTACCTCGTTCTATAATCATTGGCATTTCAAACTCCGATTCTTAACCAAATAGTCCACCTAGACCACCGAATAGACTCGACATAGACCCGGATTCACCAAGCGCACCACCGAATGCTCCAAACAGATCGCCAAATCCACCCTTCTCGCCAGAAGCAACATGCCCCTGCTTTGAAAGCGCATCAGTGAAGTTGAGCAACCGATTTTGCTCAGCCGAGTTTCTCATCAATGGGAGATTCGCAAGGTTCCCTTCAACTTGTGTACGGAACCCCGCCTTAGTCGTCGCAAGTCCAGATCGAGCTCGATCCGCTTGGGACGACACATTGCTCAAATCCTGCTCAAGCCTGCTATTTGCGCCTTGTTGCAGATTCGCGCCAATCGTTGAGTTGCTAAATCCAGAGGATGCAAGCCCTTGTTTAATGTTCGCAGTATTCGACTTCGAACGATCGACAGCACCGCGAGTCAAACTCCGTTCAGTCGATCCGATCCCAGCAGAAGCTTGATCAAAATCACCCATCACATTGTCGGCGAGCGATTTGAACCGATCCTCAGCAGTCTTGAACCGTAACGATTCCCGTTGCCCCATTTCACGGAATAGGTTGTTGATTTGTTGATTAAGTCGTGCATTGCCAGCATTCGCATCGCCAACACCACCGTCGCCGTCGAGCATTCCACCCAAAAGTCTCCCGCCAATACTCAATAGTGAACCCAAAGCCATAGCAATCTCCTACTTAACGCGACCAGCACCCGCAACACTCACGCCGATAGATTCAACAGCGAACCGTTCGTCGATTGTGTCGTTTTTCAGTTCTATGAAAACAGCCTTGCCCTTGATCTTCTTATTCCAAGACCGATTCTTTCCTGCAACAAGATTCTTCGTAGCCACAACGGAACCAATATCGTCCGCTTCTTCTGTTTTGTATAGGTTGGCAACAGCTCCGTCTTGATCAGAAGCAAGAGAGAATCGAAAGGAAGTGAATCGAGCGTTATCGTGAACCGACTTTGGATTCAAAGGCCCAATCATTACATTCGCATCAATCGCAGCTCCATCATCGTTCGATGAATCCTTGTCGATGAATCGGACATACCCATCCTTGCACCCGATCAGAATCACTCGATCATCAGGCTCATCACCGTCAGCAACAGCAATCGCCGTTGGATCACTCGTATGAACCGGGAACTCATCAGACCACCAAGACCCGTCCTTTCTGTACCAGAACCAATGCGTAACCGCATCGGTTTCAGTAGTCAGAGGAACGATATAGAGATGGAACCCGCGATCTCGCTCGTTCCACACAAGCCGAACCGTGTACTTGGATAGATCGAGACTCTTCAATCTCAAATCAATCTCATCGCTGATCTTTTGGGGCGGTTGCCCCGGAATCATTCGATACACGCCACCGCGTGAACCATAAAAGTAGACATAACCGGATTCATCTTTGCACCATGATCGACCAAACGCCATGCCCGTCGAATCACTCATCAGCGAGATTTGACCGGACGAGAAAGTACCTCTCGCGGGATCGAGTTGTCCAGCAAGCGGATCGCCTCTGAGCATATGAATAGAGTGATCGCCGCCGATGATCAGAATATCGTCCGAGTATGGGATCAGCGCGTTCACCGTATCGGGAACAGGCCCCGCATCACTCGCGGCGAGCGCAAGCGCCGAAGTCGAAGTAAGTGGATTCGGGAAGAGATTCCATCCAAGCGGATTCCCAAGCTCAGACATATAGATATTTTGCGGTTCACCCTCGACGCGAGCAACGAGCATTCGCGTACGCCATTCGACATTGATCTTCCCGCGCTTTGGAAGCGATCCCGATCCGCTCGATTCCCAAGCCTTCACGGTATCCGTGTCAGGGTCATAGACCTTGTATTGCTCTCCATCCGTGTAGAAAACTTTTCCATCACTGATCGACGACATGACGATTCGGCTTGAAGCATTGAGCGCACCAGCTCCATCAGTTACCGTCGTGACCGTTCCCGCGACCCGATCTATTTTTTTAATATTCCCCTCGCACACAACGAGATGAACATTCTCTCTCGGCGCACCGTCCGTTACTGTTACATCAACCAAACGCAGCTTGTAGAAGCTGTTTTCGGATAAGAACGCAGTACCGTAGTAAATGAACTCAGGTTCTCCGATCGTATCGTCGTTGAAGTCCGATTCGATGCTGTCAATAGCGCAGCAAAGACCTTCGCCGCCCTGCCCCGATGAGTTTCCAAAGACCCAATCCAATGTTCCATCAACATCAAACTTTGCTAAACCGCCACCTATGCCGTCGCCGTCATCGTCGTAGCAAGGCACATACAGATTCTTCTCACTATCAATCCCCATCCGAACACTCGGAGAAGTGAATAGGCCCGAATAGATCCACGCCCCATCCCCAGAATCTTCCGACGGAGCGAACCCATCATCGTAAATCTTTCGGATTGATTTATCTGTCGGCCCTGGCGAACTGATCTTCTTGCCAGTGCAGTACACGCCTCCATCTTCATCCGAAACGCTCGAGTAACCCAATCCATCACCAGAAAGCGCCCAGACGAGATCCCCCGCGCTTGAAAACTTAGAGACAATCCCATCAGGGGAAGTCAGCACCCCGATATACGGATTCGCCGTTGGAGCTGCAACCTCACCAGTACCACCAACAGGAGCAGTTGAGACATATGGATGAGTCGCCGCGAGAAAGCTCTGTAAGCCGTGACGATGAGCAAGATACCCTTCTACCATTTCAATCTCTGAAACCTGCGCAGCAGGGTCAGCAGCAGGCTCTCCCGGCCAATTTGCAGGAGTGCCACCGCCCATCGGATATCCATTGCGTTCATAATCAGACGGCCATTGATAATCCATCTCAACGACAACCATTTCGCACAGATCCATGTTTGCGAACTGATCACCCCAAACGCTATATCCGATTCGAGTCGCATCCGATGAAGCAAGATCGCCGAGAGTAAACTGATTAGTATACGCCCCGCCATGCTTTCCGTTCACACGGAAGAACGAGCCTTCCAGTGCGTTGTCAGCCGCCGTTGAAGAACCTTCTTCCGGGTCAATATTCGGATCGTAAGCAACGGTCAGAATACAGACATTGCCGATATTCGTGATCGACATACCACCGACGCGAGATTCTGGAACAGGATTCAACGATGCAGGAAGAGGCCCGGTTGTCGTCCCATCAATCTCCTGATTCGTTCCACCAGCTCCACCGTCTGTATTGTCGAGCGGATTCGGATCAGTGAACTCACCATGAAAAAACTTTCCAGTCGTACTCTGAATCAGAGCATGGTACGGTTGTCCACCGCGCTCAACGATCTTTCCCCATGCATCACTATCCGAGCTGTCGTTCCCTTGATCTCGACTCACGAAGATCATCGAGATAAAGAATGGAGTGTTATCAGGTGGAAATAGCGAGCTTGAACCTGCGCCCGAAGTGAAACCCGGATGGAGATCATTCACATCAGTTTCAAGACCAAAGCGAATGCCAGGCATCCCGCACACCGCGTCATCTACAAACCGACCGCCGAAAGTCGCCTTCGATCCACCGTTACCAACTGGCCCTTCGCCCTCGCTCGCAGCCCAGATATTGCGAGAGTTACCAGATTGATCGAACCAGAAATCCACGATCTCGTTGTCTGCATAATCTACAAGGTCGCTCGCTCGATGCCATGATCGCAGCTCACCGATTCCTAGATCATTCGGAGTCCAGAACGGAGATACATCAGACTTGATCCCACAGAACGAAGCAGCCGTAACAACATCACGACCGACTCTTGGCTCAGACGATACAAGGATCTCGCCGTCGTGATTCACCGCGACATGCGTTGATGGATACGGAATCGATTTCCGATACTCAACCAACGGCACATCAGAAGTCAGGTTATCAAGTGAAACAAGCTCTGATTCGCTTCGCTTGTTGCAAATGCAATAGAGATAGTTGTTATCCCAGACGATTGAAGGCGAACCACCACCCAAATCGAACGAGTAAATTTTGACCACCATAGTTTCATCGAGTGGATCGCTCTCATATCGAAGTATGCGCCCAGTGCTTCGAGTCGTACCGTCGCCTAAATCCTCGACGCTTTCTGTTGATACGAACAACCCCCCGTCACTACCAAGAGCAAGGCATTGAAGAGATTCGCCTGAATCTGTAAGAACAATCTTCTCTTCGAGAATGAGCTTTCCGGTCGCGTTGTACTTTGCGATAATGTCAGAACCCTTGATGATCCAAATATCACCGCCGGGAGTCATCACCATATCCTTCACGAATATCGAGACATCAACAGCATCTTCGCGCTCCCATTCAGCATCAGGAGCGCCGACATGCTCTGCGTAGGTTGCGAGCCGAACATCTTTGTTGATCGAGATGATATCTTGAACAAAGGACGACCCCGCAGCCGCAGCGATAAACTTCGCGGTTCCTGATCGTTGAGCGCCACGCTTTCGGCCACTCACAGGATCAAGCGAACGCATGTTCACCGCGTTGGGAGTCGTCGCTATTTCTTGATCTTGCGCAGCCCAGTTATCAGACACGCCGCCAAGAGGGAAAGGGATTCGCTCTTTACTCATGACATTCTCCCGCTCATGTTGGGTCAGCAAGTGTTATGTGTGAAGTTCCGTATCTACGCGCGGAGTGCGTACCCGGAATGCGCCCAACAATGAGCTGCTGGCCTGCGTCTTTCCCGACTGCGTTGATGAACAAGTGTGATCGAGCAATCGATTCAATCCTTGCTTCAAGCCCTGCGTTATCTTCTTCTTCATACCCCTTGGCCGTTGCAATCAAGATTGTCTTAAACAGAGCTTGGCAATGATTCCCGACCGTGAGAATAACAGCATCTCCGGCATCAGAAGCGACCTCATTCCAAGTCGCCCGATACGCCATCGTGAACGCACCAACTTCTGCGCTCGATGGAGTGGGGTAGAGCTCAAGTCGATTCGTCAAACTGTTATCAGCTTCTTGGAAAGTGTTCACCGCAGCAACATACCCGCGTGGTGATCCATAATCACCGCGACGCCACAAGTGCATATCAGCCGGACGAACCAGCTCGACCGCTTGCGAATACTGCGAAGAGAAAACCCCATCGAGCGAAGCGAATGCAGAAGGAAGGTCGATATAAGATTGATCTTCAACAGTGTCGAGTGAAATGCTCGTTCGATTGAGCCAGTTCCATTCATACATATTCACCAGTGTTTCGCCGGCGGCGTTGATGATTTCAATGCTCGACATAACCTCAGCATCACCACCAAGGGCTTCACTGATTATCGTTTTTGCTTGTAAAACTGTAATAGACATAAAAATGCCAGGCGGTGTATTCCACCGCCCAACACGCACAACAATCAACTATGCTTTGTACCCAGAGAGTTGATCCCTGAGAATAAAACTCTTGCGAGTGTTTTCGTTGCGGGGGCAGTGACCGCGACCGCAGATCTCGCTACGACCTTCTGACCCGCGACACCATCGGCATCGAGATATCCAGCAGTATTTACATACAGAGGATCACCAGCAGCAATATCCCCAGTACCCTTTTGTACATACGCTTTCACTTCACCGCTATAGACGGCCATGCCCTGATCATCATCGGAAATAGCTTCCGTGAGAACAGCAAGCTGTCCATATTGGCCATCAGCAGCAGTCGGCGCAAGGACATTTTGTAGCCCTGAATTTTCTTTGCCGATCGAGTTGCTTCCAACAGCGACATCAGCATTCGGAATATCAAAGGCGACTAGATCGCCACGCGAACCGTCACCCCCGCGTTTGCGGACAAGCACACGATACGGCTGAACATCAAGCCCGCCGCCCGGTGGTTGCAAAGTTGCATTTCCCATAAACATTTTCGTATCTCCTTAGAGAGTAGTTTTCGGTTTGTTAAGAACGACGCGGGAGATCCCGCACCGAACAGTTTCAAGAATCGATTACTTCGGGTAAACAATCGCGTGACGACGGCGTGAGCGAACCCACATTTGGCCCCACATAACGATTGGACACCAGTACCCGCCAACAGTGCCTTCCAGCTCGCGTGTTGTACGCTTCTGGAAGAACTTGTCTTTGCGGAAGTACATACGAAGATACTTACCGTTGATGAAGTAGAAGCGACCACCAATGCGTTCGCCAGCAGCATCCCCAGCAGTGACTAGATCAGTCGTGTTCGATCCATGCTTGTACAAACGAGCAGTATCGAGACTGAGATATTCAATCACGCGACGGCCGTTGATTGTCATATCACCAAACGATGGATCGGTCGGGCTGATCGTCATGAAGTTTTCAGGTGTCTTTGAATAGGCTTGCTCCAAGCGACCAAAGCCCAGTTCACCAGTGATAATAACTTGACGATGCTTCTCGGTACGCTCATCAATAACCTGATTGTTCGGCAATCCCTTGGGACGCTTGAAATCAGTTCGACGAGCAGATTTCACCAAAGTCCTCAACAGGTTGTCGTCTACATCTGGATCGGAGAAGTTCGCGTCTGCATTGTCATATGCGTATTGACCTGGAACCCAGTTTTTATAACGAGCCGGATCGAGTCCTTGAATCG
>Ga0209344_10003733_pt1 | contig 14683 bp, 13 predicted proteins | sample Cruoilmetagenom6_FD_187293 | JGI IMG/M metagenome (GOLD analysis project Ga0209344, IMG submission 187293) | Oil polluted marine microbial communities from Coal Oil Point, Santa Barbara, California, USA - Santa Barbara Oil Seep Sample 6 (SPAdes)... | ecosystem: Environmental > Aquatic > Marine...
CATATGCAATGCTCAACACCCGAGCCTGATCTTAAAATCCATGGATTATAAGCGATGGTACTGGCTGGCGCTTAAATCCAACCATGGCTAAACGCCAGACTCAATCTTGTATGCAGGGCTTGCATGCGGGGCAAATTTCCTGAAATCTCAAGTAATTCCTGCCTTTCGTTCAGGATAACGAATCCTATCCCCCATGAGTCTTGATACTATCATAACGCAGGGCATTTACGTGCATCTCTCACAGGTGATCGCCGATATTATTTCACGGCTTCAACCGCTTTCATAGCAACTGCGCAATTCTACCCTTGTTCCATGCCACACTCGCCAAACAATTGATCATATCATTTACGAGCAGAACAGCAAAAAAATTTGAGGGTTAGCGGTGTTACGTTAAGCTTCTTTTCTTCATCAGATATAATCTGTAATTGAAAAGAGCAAAGAAATCAAAGGTCTTACGTTACAAAATCACGAGTTATAACTAAAAGTGGTGTTTGAGAGGAATTGAAAAAAAGCGGCGTATCTGGTTGATTTGAAGCTTTGATGCAAACAACCAACTAAAAGGATACGCCACCATGAACAAGAATAACGTCGTTTCGTTTCAGGATCGAGAGCAGATTGTTAATCCATTGAATGATTTACTCAGGACAGGCGCCAGGAAACTGATTGAACAGGCCATAGAAGCGCAGTTGCCAAGAATTGCGCTCCCAATACACAAGACAGCAGACAATAGAAATAGCGCTTATAATTTAAAAACGTCTAAATGCAATTCGCATACTCTGCAGAGGCATTGAAACAGGATCGATTTATGAAGGTAAGAGTAGAATCGTTAAGGTGTTTGGACAAAAACAAGAGAAAATTAGTCACCTGATAATTAAAATGAATGGGTTTGCTTTTGAAAGCAAGGTTCAGAAGGTAAGAAAGTCAACTTATGTTCCCGTAAAATAATACCTTGAGACCTCAGCATAACCTATAGATTTTGGTTAGTGTCGTTGAGTTTCCAGCAAAAGTTTCGCCATTCGAGAGGGAAGATTGGATTACACGACCTGATTTCAGGATAACAGGTTGGTATTCCAGGCTTTTCAACCCATATCCTGGATTCCAGGCGCAACTATCCAGGGCAATTTGGATCCTAGACCATAGAGCGTCAAGCAAAGGGCGCCCTTACGAATATTCGCTGCCATGGCAGCGATACCGTCGGCGTCGCATCAATAATATTAATTCGCCCTTCGGTCATGATACAGGTCACGATATAAGCTATGCGCTAACTGCACACCGGACAGCCGGCACCACGCACCAGGCAATAAACCGCGCAACAAGGTTTAATGGATAGCCGGGACGACCTGTTGTGGAAGCATGGATCGTAGACAATAGACGCTCAATCTCTGGCCAGTCTAAAGCGCCTCAGTATCATCAAGCGCATGTAGAGCCGGATGGCCAGGATCCAGGCTGGATACAAAAAGTTTGGGTTGGGTGGTGAATGGCTTTTGCATGGCTAATTCTTACATGTATGGTTTAAACTGCGGGTGCGTTATGCTGAGGTCTCATCAAAGTATTTGGCTTATTGTGCTGTTGTATCATATAATATGAATCTTATCGAAATGAGGCAGTCGCCAATGCAAGCAACGGGGCATGGCGCAGTTTGGTAGCGCGCCTGCTTTGGGAGCAGGAAGTCGGGGGTTCGAATCCCTCTGCCCCGACCACCTCATCTCGGCGCTTGTAGCTCAACCGGATAGAGCATCGGCCTTCTAAGCCGAGGGTTGCAGGTTCGAGTCCTGCCAGGCGCGCCATTTAGGTCATGTTCTGTGGTGGGCGTAGCTCAGTGGTAGAGCACTGGATTGTGGCTCCAGCGGTCGTGGGTTCAATACCCATCGTCCACCCCAATTTAATTAATTTGTTGAACCGATTTGTGATAGCCAGAGACTGATTTTCTTTTATCCGCAGGATGGTTTCGGGTTTCAAGGAATGTCATCGCTTGATATGCGTCTGTAAGATTCACCACAACCGAATTTTCGCTTAAATATGAAAACAGAGAGGTGAAATCTGCCACGTAACCATGAATAATGGTAAGCTCAATCCAAAGCCCAAGGAACCTCGCTGATCCATTCATAAATTCGTATCTTGCGTCCCTTATGGCCATCATCGTTGTAAATCTTCGCAATAGTTTGCTTTACAGGCGATTCTCACCTCGAATCTGAACAGTAGGAACCGCACCCACCTTCGTCCAAAATTAATCTCAAGGTTCCCTAACATTTCACCCGAACTTTCTCATGTGCCTCACTTCTGTCGAAAAGGGCATAAAGATTGGATAACAGCCAAGTCCATAAGTGATCGAATCACTGTTTTTCTGATCGGCAGAAAGGCGCCTCAAAAAATTGTACGTCTGCGGTGGGCAATTCTCCTGTGGCCCAGCCCGTTTCGGGTTGTCTGGGATCCCATGTTCAACGAACCTCGTCTTTCCTCATATCACCTTTGGCCTCATATCACCTTTGGCCTCATATCACCTTTGGCCTCATATCACCTTTGGCAAAAATTCCAAAATCATGGAATGGGTAAGATGGTATAAACTTTTCATCCTGCTATCCCATGAATCGAACTGGAAAACTCGATTATTTACATATATGCTATAGCTGATATCCACCAACTTAGCGAGTGGATCAAACGCTAATCATGAAAGCAACCTGAATAACAAAGGACTTTAGATATGAGCATCAAGCGTAAAACTTCTCTGGCCACTCTTGCCATTGCAGGCGCTGTATCGGCTGGTGGTTTCATTCTACCCCAGACGAGTACTTTTGCAGCGGGTCCTCAAGCAATGGAAAAATGTTATGGTATCGCCCGCGCAGGTATGAATGACTGCCATACCGCTACGACTTCATGTGCCGGATCAGCTAACGATGATGCCCAACCTGATGCCTGGATTTATGTGCCGAAAGGAACTTGCAAAAAAATTGTAGGCGCTACTACGACCCCGGCGGAAACGTCTTCCGATTCTGATCCATCATAAAATATGTCTGTTCCCGGTGACGGGTGGCCTCTCCGCGATCTTTTACCTTATGATGCCGGAATTGGCGCTCGTTCGGCGCATTACCGAGAGTTGTTGACTGGTCGCCATGAGAAGGTTCGCTGGATTGAAGTTCACAGCGAAAATTTTTTTGGACACGGCGGCTGGCCACTGGCGGTATTGGAGCAATTGCGCAGCCTTTACCCGTTGAGCCTGCACGGCGTGGGATTATCCATCGCCGGAACCGATCCTTTAGTTCAAGGCTATCTTCAGAGGCTGCGCGGATTGATTGAGCGCTTTGACCCGGTCATGGTCTCGGATCATCTGTGCTGGAGCGCTTATGGGGGGGTGCATTTTAATGCTTTGCTTCCCTTCCCGTATACGGATGAAACCCTGAACCATGTCGCCCAACGGGTTAATCAGGTGCAATCCATGCTCGGGCGGCCTATTTTGCTGGAGAATATCGCCAGTTATCTGAAATTTGCCGATAATGGGTGGGACGAAGCCGAATTTCTCAATGCGGTATGCGATCGCTGTGGCTGTGGTATTTTGCTGGATGTGAGTAATTTGTGTTTGAATGCCTGGAATCATAGCTTTGATCCCTTGGCTTATATTGATGCCCTTGATCCATCTCGCGTCGCCGAATATCACCTGGGCGGTATGCGGCAGAAAAGTTCTGAGCCGAATTTGTTCATCGATACTCATGATCAGCCCATTTGTAACGAAGCCTGGCTTCTTTATCAACAGGCATTGAGCCGGATTGGTCCTCGACCGACCATCATCGAATGGGATGAGGATCTACCAACGTTATCCGTATTGATCGCGCAGGCGGACAAAGCCGATACCTTTCTTAACCTGTACCATGAACACGCTGCGTGACTGGCAGGCCGCCTTTGCCCATGCGCTCCAGCATGGAGAAACCTGCGAAGCAGAAAACTGGATCGACCCGGAAGGTCTGAGCGCAAAGCAACGCCTCGGTATTTATCGCCACCAGACGGGTTTTACATTAATCGCTGCTTTGCGTGCTCTTTATCCGGTGGTTGAAAAACTGGTTGGTCCTGAATATTTCCATCAGGCTGCTTCATTTTACTGGCGCAGGTATCCGCCGAAGGCGGCGCATTTGCATGGTTTTGGTGATCGATTCGCTGATTTTCTTCAAGAAGCGCCCGGGGCGGAAGATCTGTGTTATCTGCCGGATGTCGCCCGCCTTGAGTGGCACTGCCATTCAGCTTATCACAGCGCGGATGCATCTTGCGCCACTCCCCAAGCCGAGTACAGTGGAAAGAGCCAGAATTACCCGGCTGGGCGTTTCGGACTGCATCCGAGTGTGCGCCTGCTTGTTTCGCCTTATCCGATCTTGCAAATATGGGAAGCCCATCAACGGGAAAACGAGGACGATCTCCCTCTGATCGCTATGGAGCAAAACCGCAAGCATTATCTTATGATCTGGCGCGACCCGAGCTGGCAGATTTGTGTCTCCTGCTTTTCAGGGGCACAGTTCGCTTTGCTCGAGGCTTTACAAAAAGGCAAAAAATTAACCGGCGCAGCGGATGATCGTTTAAGTACGGAAGATACCGATTTTATTGACCATCTGATAACATTGGGTGCTTTGCATGAAACCGCATCTTGAACATATGTTTTTTCCTGAGTGCTTTCAACGCATGGGTAATTTTGCTTAAGTGCGCTGGACGCTTACGCATGCAGCCCCAACTTCAACTTTCTCAGCCTCAAACATAATAGTTTGGTAAAGCCAAGGGACCTCTGGTCAAGTCTGAGCGAAGGTGATGGTGATTCATTATGTCCATATTCGAGACGACAATCGCGCGGGTTAGCAGGACTATTGCGGAGATTATCAACCAAAAAGCTGGACATAAGGGCCGCAAGCGGGTTCGACTTCGCTCACCGCAGGCACCGAGTTCATGACTTAATCAGAGGTTCGGGGATCTCTGATGGATGAACGCTTACTTCCGATTCAAAATCAGCATGGACCAGATCATCGCGTTTGATTGATTTCAGGTTAAAAGCATCCGGTTTCCCCAGCATATTGCCGTAAACTTCCTGATAAGCCTCAAACATTTTATCCTTGGGGAAATCTGCAAAATCGCCCCGATCACGCAGATATTCCATATGCTGGTGTCCGGAATTGTCGAGGGGATGGAACAGTGAATCGCTGTTACCGTCAAACTCGAGGGGTCTGATATTGGCTTTTTCACAGAGTGAGAGATTAAATGCCGGTGTGCATTTGACCCATTGTCCGTTGAGATAAAAGCCTGTATTGCCGTGAAAAGCAAAAACATCGGTTTTCATCAGCTGCCGGAGTTTCGGGGAGGTTAAGTGGTTGCGCACATCGGCGAATCCAAGCCGGGTGGCAATCCCAACGGCCCGACCGAGAGCGGCAAGCAGAATCGCTTTCGGAACACAGAACCCTTCGCCGACGCTAAGGACATTGCTGGCAACAAACGTATCATCTCCATGCATGAAGGCATAAGGGTTGTAGCGAAATTGATCGCGCACGGCATAATAAAGTCTGACGGCTTTTTCCTGATCGCCCGCGGCCCCCTCTACTTGTTGATGGGCATACGCCTGAATATCAGGATGATCGCTGTTGAGATAGCGTGTCGGCTGAAGATAGGACTGAAATGATTCATTCATGGCTGTTCATCATATGTTTTGATTGGTTAACCTCTTCAATGTAGTTAAAGATCCCGGAATATGCAATTTCAAGGACAAGGTTGCATGCGGTTTGCGCTGTGTTTGGAAAGTGCAAAACCCATCAAACAAGATCAGATTTACTATCGGGAAAATTTTATATCATTAGGGAAGCTCTGAACAAGTCATGAACTCGGTGCCTGCGGTGAGCGAAGTCGAACCCGCTTGCGGCCCTTATGTTGTGTTGACAATCTCCGCAATAGCTCTGCTAACCCGCGCGATTGTCGTCTCGAATATGGAACATAATGACCACCATCACCCTCGCCCAGACTTGTTCAGAGGTTCCTTAGACTGATAGCGTAGCGTGAATATGCGAGGCAGACGCACTGGCAAAGGCAAAGGCAGAAATCTAAATGTTCTCTGCCCTGAAGCTCAATTTTTGAATGCAGGTGCTTTCTTCCGCAACAGTTGGATGGCATTCCACAAGAGGCTACTGGCGGGTCCGAGCGAATTTCCGCGTAACAGTTGGACAATTGCGAGCAAAATCAAAATGGAGGCATAAAGACCGTCCATGTTCAAAGGGTCTTCGTTGACGCGCTGTACATACTTATTGATTTCAAGCACATCTGCTGCAACGCGGGAAGTCAACGGATGATCCGCGTCGCATGCCAGGTGAAACAGATCTTGTAAATGGTTTGGTTGAGAAAGTGCATTAAGGCTAATATCCTGTGAAATTAACAGGAGAACAGTGCCCGAAATGGGATTAACTTTAATACCGTTAATCCCGGGGATAGCGGATAATTGTTTCTCCATCAGCGTGAAATAGGCGTCATCCTGCCGTCTTTCAGGTATCCGCAGGCGAACGCGACCTTTGCACTGATGCACGAGAAATGCCTGCGGAAGGTGCGATGCAATCATGGATCACTGCTGCTATTCAATTCCTGACCGAAAACGGAAACAGGGTCTGTTTCTTCAGCCGATGGGTTATTATCCATGGCAGCTTCTTCGTTCTGGGATGACGCTTCAAATTCTGCGCTGGTTTCAGCTACTGCGTCTTCGACGATTTCAACCAGTTCGGCAGAGGCTTCTGTAAGCTTTTCATAAACCACATGCCCCAATCGAAGGAGCGCTTTTTTTGTTGGTTTTCCTGCCTTGTTTAATTTCGGGTAGATCAATGGTGCAACCAGAACCAGTCCAGCCCCAATGGCAACGCCTTTGGTGATATCTGAATCGAATATGTCTTTTAATTTGCTCATGGGCGGTCCTTAAACCATCATGCTGAAGATTGATTGATAACGGCTTTAACCTATGTCATCCGCTAAGGAACCTCTGAATAAGCCATGAACTCGGTGCCTGCGGTGAGTGAAGTCAAACCCGCTTGCGTCCCTTAAGCCCAGCTTCATCATTGTAAATTTTCGCAATAGCCCTGCTGACCCGCGCGATTGTCGCCTCGAATATGAACATAATGAATCGCACTTAAGCTTCGTCCAGACTTGTTCAGAGTTTCCCTAATAAGCATTGCATGGAAAACGATCCAGCGCAATAGAAAAATTCATTTATCTCGGGTTATTTCACGCGATTGGCAATAACTTCATGAACGAATTGAAGTTTTTGTCTGATGGTATCAGTTAAAACAAAAGGATAGGAATCATCGTAACCCAGTGACAGATTGAGCTCATTCAAGGGTATGACCAGTGTGATCCAGTCATTGAAAAGTTGTTCGAACGATGTGCCGTGAGGAGCAATGCGATGATGATCAATGCCGACTTTGAAATGATACGCTGTATCAAGGGTATCCACTATATGCATATAGTGGCTCCAGGTTTCGGCCCAGTCTTCAACGGGATGCATAGCGGCGTAAGCGCTGACATAATGTTGAGTCCAGTAATCCGGGGGGCCATTTTTATAATATTGATCGATAGCTTGAGCGTAATCGATGGTTTCATCTCCGAACAGGCTGCGATACCGAAGCATATTATTGCTGTGGGCGACCAGTCGATCCCAATAGTAATGTCCCAGTTCGTGCCGGAAATGTCCGAGAATGGTGCGATAGCGTTCGCCGAGCCGGACGCGAGCCCGGGCGCGGGCTACGTCATCGGCTTCCGCCAGATTGATGGTAATATGACCGCTGTCATGCCCCGTGACTATTTTTTCCGTATCAGGTAGCTTTGCGGTGAACTCGCTTGCGGGATCGGAATCGGCCATAAAGGAAAAAGCCAGTCCGTTTTGCGCATCCTCGCCTTTACCTATAACGGGAAGTTCAAGCAAAAGCAGACTGTAAACGGCGCGCCTTTTGGCTGTTTCCAGCCTGGACCAGTAGACACGATGCGCGCAATAGGTTGACAGGTTGGGAATGACCTGATTCAAGCGGCACGCGCGGCAAAAATTATAATGTGTCTCGGGAAAAAACCAGTTACATACGTTTTCTTTCACGTAATTATCACAGGCCCGCAAACCCAGGGTCGCGGCATTGGCCAGTGTCGTCATGCTCATGGAGTCCGGGTTGAATCCCACTTGGGAACCACAGGCAGAACAATAGGTGTTTTCAAAATAAAGAGGCGCGCCGCAATAACATTGAAAGGTTTTCATCGGGCAGGTTCCCGGGAAATGTTAAAGACACAGGGAGAAAACAAACACTGATGGCAGTCTTCAATGTGTTTGAATTAACATAACTCTCTTGGCCCGAGGTATCTTACTACCATCGTGTTGTGCCAGCGCTTGGGCCTTTCTTCACCATATACAAACACGATACCACCTGCCTGGGCCATAAATTTTGCACGACCTTGTGTGATTGCTGTGTTTTGAGCGCTTTCTCGCTATTCTAAGGAACCTCTGATCCATTCATGAACTCGGTGCCTGCGGTGAGCGAAGTCGAACCCGCTCGCATCCCTTATGCCCACGTCGTTGTAAATCTTCGCAATAGCCTGCTATTACGGTCGATAAGCACCTCGAATCTAAAAGAAGGAACCACGCCTGAGCTTCGCCCAAAATTAATCAGAGGTTCCATAATGATAAATGCGCACGGAACTTTTCCCTCCGCCTCAGCTTTGGGGCAAGCGAATTTTAACGTGCAGGGAATTTACCAGCGATTCTACATAAGCCTGGGTTTCCCATTCCGCCAGGCTAGAGCGCAGAGCCTGTTGTTGTGCCTGCAGCATGTTTTCATCTTGCAAGGGAGTCCCTGCCTGTACTTCGAGCAACAAGCCTACCAAGGCATCGCCGTTGTTTAATTGCAGGGAAAATGGTTTAATTTCTCCCTGTTGAGGAGGATCTTCAGAGAAAATTGCCTGGATGAGCTCGGCATTCGTGCGATCAGCTGACTGGCGCGTATATAATTCGGGAGCATGCCATTGCGCAGTTGAATCGGCATCGACGAAATGCTGCAGTCCTTCCAGGCTTAATGATATTTCGCTTATCTCTTGAATCCACGCTTCACGCTTGTCCATGGCTACTTTGCGTGCGCGTTCATCCTTGATGATTTCGATGATCTCGCCTTTGGCTTCGTCAAAAGACATAGGCTCAGGCGGAAGTTGATCGACGATGCGCAATACCACCCAACGGTTATCGCTTAACTTAATAGGCTTGCTGTTATAGTCTTGATCATGAAACTCGGGTTCGCGGATCGTCTGATATACCTCGGGATAAGATAAGAGTCCCTCACCTTTTTCTTCGACCGAAAGCCAACCAGTGGTCTTGATATCCAGGTCAAAGGTTTCCGAGATGGGTTTCAAGCTTTCAGGTTCATCAAAAGCGATCTGTTCCATGCGCTCGATCCATTCAGACAACTGCGCATTTGCTTGCTGCTCAATACTCTGAGCGCGCAGTTCTTCACGCGCTTCTTCATAGCTTTGGATCTGCGCCGGTTCTATTTCCTGAACCAGGAATAAATGTTTCCCGTAACGAGAAGCCAGTGGTTCGCTGATTTTGCCCTTCAGTAAGGCAAAAACCGGGTTCGCCAGTTCTTCAACCAGTGAGTCCTGAGTCAGCCAGCCAAGGTCACCACCCTGACCAGATGAGCCGGAATCATCGGAATATTCTTCGGCAAGACTGGCGAAATTAGCACCATCATGTATTTGATTGCGTATTTTTTTCAATAGCTCGACGGCTTGTTTTTCGTTGTTTTTTGTACCTTTCCGTATAAGAATATGAGCCAATTTGCGTCGTTCCGGTTGCTGGTAACGGCGTTTATTTTCTTCATATCGCTGTTGTAATTCTTCCTCTGTGGGCTTGATATTATGCGCCAGCTGATCCGGTGTCAGCTCCACATATTTCAATTTCACTTTTTCAGGCTTTTGAAATTTTTCCTGGTAGCGTTCAAAATAATTCTGCGCTTCCTGCGAAGTAATGTTCAGAGCGTTTTTTATTTTTTCATACGATATAATGGCATAGGCTGCTTGGCGTTTCTGAAAAGTGATCGACCAGAAACGACTAATCTGATCATCAGTCAGAACGACGGTGTCGCGTATTGCACGCTCAAGTTGCTCTACCAGTAATGCTTCGCGCATGATGTTTTCAAATTCTGGAATACTCCAACCCTGGGTTTCCACGGAACTATGGTAACTTTGCAGGGAAAAGCCCTGGTCATCCTGAAATGCCTCGATTGCCGCAATTTCGCTGGCCAGCTTTTCATCGGTAACTACCAGTCCCACTTCTTCTACATGCTGAATCAAAGCCTTTTCCTGCACGAGTCTGTGCAGCGCCTGCCGACGAAGAACATTTTCCGGAATTATTTCCTGATTAAAAGAATCGCCAAAAATCTGGCGGAATTCCTGACGCGCCCGTTCCACAGCCCCGGCCAGGTCGTGGGCGCGAATGTGGGAATGACCGACCGTAGCAACAACCGGATTGCCTGTTCCGCCGAAGTACTGCTGAACGCCCCATAGAGCGAAAGGCACGGCGATAAAGAATACCACTGCAACAGTAACCCAGCTTTTGGCGCGGTCATTTATGGATTGAAGTATCATTATAATCCAAAGAATTTAATGGTTGTTTTACCATTCTCTTCATGGGTGAATGACAGAGAACGATTGAGAAAAAAACGGTTGGTCAACCTGAAGATGATATGGTGCAGGCTTCACTTGAAGTTGGCGGTGAGCACGGTTTCCATTGTTTCACGTACGGAAAAATTCGAACTATTTTTTGCAGTCCTATTGACTGAAAAGCTTTTGGTGAAACAATTCCATGGCAATGAAAAAACGAAGCATCACGAGCATAATGGCGGAGTGGACGGGATTCGAACCCGCGACCCCCGGCGTGACAGGCCGGTATTCTAACCAGCTGAACTACCACTCCGCAGACATTACCTCAATGGTGGGTGCTGAGGGATTTGAACCCCCGACATTCGCCTTGTAAGGGCGACGCTCTTCCAACTGAGCTAAGCACCCGACCGGTCAAATTCCTATTGTACCGCATCTTTCAATTTTTTCCCAGCCTTGAAAGCAGGAATTTTACTGGCCTTGATTGGGATGGATTCTCCAGTTTGCGGATTGCGTCCCTCTCTGGCTGCGCGTTCCCGCACCACAAAAGTCCCAAATCCTACGAGAACTATGGAATCTCCTGACTGTAATTGCTGAGTCACTGTTTTGATAAAGGCGTCGAGCATTCGGTTGGCATCAACCTTACTGACACCTGCTTCGGTGGCAATGTTATCGACCAATTGTGTTTTATTCATGATTAAACTCCCCTTCTAGAGACCGGTATTAATAGTTCTGAGCTACAACCTGTGCAGCATCCTGATTTTATCATCATCCCGTGCTGAATCCTATGAACTATACTATGAAGCGCTATTGTGTGTGCACGCATGCTATTAATCAAGCTTTAGCTATTATCAACCATAATTTCGCGCTCTTAATTCGCTATAAACCAGGATATTTCAGGATAGCATGTTCCCTTTCAATTCGGTATGGTGTATTCCCAAAGAATTCAGGAAAAACAGGATCGCCTGAATCCTCTCGGTCAGGATAATGAATCTCCGCGGACTGGAACCGGCAAACAATTTTTTCGGCATGCCTTAATGATTTCATGCCTGATGGCGAATGACTAAGGAACCTCTAATCAAGTCTGAGCAAAGCTCAGGCGCGATTCCTTAATGTTCAGATTCGAGACGCAAATCGTACAGTATAGCAGGGCTATTGCGAAGATTGTCAACAAAGAAGCTGGACATAATGAGAAATGAACCCCATCACTGACACACTGAATCAGCTTTTATAAGTGATATCCCTGAGTCTGCTTCAAACTGCTAAAGACAGTTCCGAAGGTAAGTCATAATATATCTGATCTGGCGTCATTCTGCCCAAGCTGGGGTGCCACCTGTCCTGATTATAGAAGTTCAGCCACTCTCAATACTCTGCTGTGCATGGGCAACCGCGTTGCAGGCCTTAAGATACACTTCCTCGTATTTCAGGCTACGCCAGAGGCGCTTGATAAACACATTGTCCATCCAGCGTCCCTTGCCATCCATGCTGATTTGAATGCCATGCGCCTTGAGCACCCCGGTAAAATCCTCACTGGTAAATTGGCAGCCTTGGGCGCTGTTAAAAATGTCAGGCATGCCATAGTTAGCAAGGGCTTCTTCCAGTGCTTCAATGCAGGGTGCTGTATCCAGGCTGTTGTATAATCGCCAACTCAGCACCTTCCTCGAATGCCAGTCCATGATTGCAAGCAGATACAAGAAGCCCTTACGCATGGGTATATACGTGATGTCAGTACACCAAACCTGATTGCTGCGATCAATTTCCAGATCCCGCAGCAAATAAGGATACACCTTGTGTTGCTTGTTGGGACGGGTGGTTCTGGCACCAGGATAGAGTGCGCGTATCCCCATCATTTTCATCAGTCGTTGCACACGCTTGCGATCGATCTGCAGGCCATACCCATCCCATAGATCGTCCCGCAGTCGCCGAGATCCATTGAACGGATGCTTGAGGTGGAACTCATCCAACTTTCGCATCAGGTCAATATCTGGATTGCTTACCCCGGCAGACACCCTGTAAACCGACGAACGGCTGATAGACAATATTTATTTTCATGAATATCTTCTTTGCGGTGGCAATTATGTGTTTCTGTATCGTATGTGCTGATACCTAACGCCTTGCTCAGGGGCAAGCAAAGTGACGGTACGATTCACGAATGCTGCCAGCCACGTGCGTGATTGACCGCCTTTTTCCATTCATGGTTCCATCGTTGACGCACGTCGTCGCGAACAGAGGATGGCCTGAAGATCTGGTTGCTCTTCCAGTGATTAGCGACATCATCCAGGGTTAAAGTGCCTTTTCCGACCATGGCCGCCATACCCGCGCCAAGGGCGGTAACCTCATGGGTGTGGGTGGTATGAACCGGAACTCCGGCAAGATCCGCCTGGAGTTGCATCAGCATGCTGTTGGTCGCAGCCCCGCCATCAAGCCGCAACTCCTTGATCGGAATTTGAGTTGCTTCCATGGCAGCAAGCACATCCTGGGTTTGAAATACCATGGCTTCAAGTGCGGCTCGAACCAAATGTTCTTTCCGTGTACCGCGTGAGAGGCCAAGCATCATGCCCCGAACTTCCGGATCCCAATAGGGAGCACCCAAACCCGTCAGCGCTGGCACGAAATAAAGCCCATGGGTATCCTTCACGCTCATGGCAAGATCTTCCACCTCGGCGGTGGTGGCAATCAGCCCCAGACCTTCCTTGAGCCACTCTATGGCCGCGCCCGCTACAAAAATGGAACCCTCCAAGGCAAACAGAGTTTTTTCGTTTTCCTGCTGCCAGGCAATCGTGGTGAGAATACCATCTGCAAATAAAGGTTCTCCGCCAATCATCATGACCAGAAATGCTCCAGTACCATAAGTGTGTTTAACCATGCCAGGATCAAAACACCCATGACCGAAAAGGGAAGCTTGTTGATCGCCCAGCATGGCGTATATAGGAATATTGGCGCCAATTATGCCAGGATCTGTCTCAGCCAGCCTGCCGATGGATGGAATGATCCTCGGAAGCATCGATTCCGGAATGCACAGCAATTCAAGAATTTCACGATCCCAAGCCTGAGTATGCAAATTCATCATCAGGGTACGGGAGGCATTGGAAGGCTCCGTGGCATGAATTTGCCCTGCAGTGATATTATAAAGTATCCAACTGTCCATTGTTCCACAAAGAAGCTCGCCGCTTTCAGCCCGCTCGCGAATATCCGGCCGATGATCCAAAAGCCAGCGCAGCTTGATCGCAGAAAAGTAAGGATCCAGTAAAAGACCTGTTCGCTGGCGAAAAAATGGTTCCAGACCTTCGTTTCTCAGCTTGACGCACAGTTCCTGTCCACGCCGATCCTGCCAGACTATGGCATGGGCTACCGGAAGCCCACTCTCCTTTTCCCAGATGGCGATGGTTTCGCGCTGATTCGCCATTCCCATCCCGGTGATATCGGACGCTTGCATGTCCCCGCGTTTAATGACATCGATAATAACCTCCCGCTGCACCTCCCAGATTTCCATGGCATTATGTTCCACCCACCCGGACTGTGGATAATGCTGGGTAAAGGGTCTTTGGGAATGCGCTAACAGGGTGGCGTCTTCGTCGAGCAATATGGCCCGGCAGGAGGTAGTACCCTGATCAATCGCCACTACAGGCATTTTTCCTTCCTTTTTTACCATCACGTTAAACAAATCATAACAATCATTTGAAAACGATCAATGATTATTCTTGCAAGGATATCAAGATCAACAACTTTCCATTGGTGAATGTGTCCAGGGCTCATGCAAGGATCTGCTTTTTCCATATAGCTCTTGAATTTTATCCGATGCACCGGAAAACCCCGTCGTTAAGGGCGGGGATATAAGGTGCGGGTTTAGTCTGCGTCTATAATGTAATCTATGAAACAACTCAAGGCTTTTAAGTTCCAACTCAAGACCAACGAAGCAGAGGCGGCGCAATTGCGCCGTTTTGCGGGATGTTGCCGCTTGGTTTGGAACAAAGCGCTAGCCATGCAAAAGGAACGGCTTGACAGTAAGCAAAGCATACTCAACTATCCGAAGTTGGCGGCTGAACTCATTAAGTGG
>Ga0209344_10003734_pt1 | contig 14682 bp, 15 predicted proteins | sample Cruoilmetagenom6_FD_187293 | JGI IMG/M metagenome (GOLD analysis project Ga0209344, IMG submission 187293) | Oil polluted marine microbial communities from Coal Oil Point, Santa Barbara, California, USA - Santa Barbara Oil Seep Sample 6 (SPAdes)... | ecosystem: Environmental > Aquatic > Marine...
CTGAATCAGGTGGTTACCGATCAGCAACAGCAGATAGATCGACTGGAACGTCGAATGGGAAAATTGCTGGGTCAGGTGGAAGCACTTCAGGCAGATCAGTTGATCCAGCAGGCGAATGAACCGCCACCACCGCATTATTAATTCTGTCCAGCGTCGATGAAGTTGAATAAGCCGCCCAGGCGATGTTTGCTGATTAAAGAAGCGGTTGAGCTTGGTCATCAAACCGCAGAAGCCTTGCTGGCATTCTGGCAACCCGCTTCACATCTCTGGCTCACAGACGCTTCGCAAGCTTCAGCAGATAAAAAAATTCAAAAACAGGCACGCCAATTTCTCGGGCAAGAATTTGATGTAGTGGTTTTTGACGCGACTCAGGAATTTAATGCCGATAGCTTTGCAGCCATTATTGGCACTATCCGCGCGGGTGGTTTGTTGCTTATGCTGCTGCCTGAAAAAAGCTTTTCTTCCAACTGGTATCAAAGGTTTGAGCAGATTATTGAGCGTTATCAAGCTGACTTTGCAGAGTTTCATCAATGGCTGCCAGGCAGAATACTGCCAGGTGACTTTCGTCCGGAACAAAACCCGGATAAAGCGTTTCAACTGACCCCTGATCAGCAAAATGCATTAAGTCTTATCCACAAAACAGCCTTCGGTCATCGGCGTCGACCCTTATTGATTACTTCTGATAGAGGTCGAGGCAAAACAGCCTTGCTGGGAGTCGCGGCAGCGGAGCTGATTCGTCAGGGAAAACAAAAGATTTTAGTCACAGCGCCCAGCTATGCCAGTGTCGAAACCTTGTTTAAACATGCTGCCAGCGAATTAAAAAACGCCCAACTTGGTCATGGACAGTTATTCAGTGATGGCTGCGAGATTCAGTTTGTTGCTCCGGATGCTCTGCTGGAGAATGAGCTGGAAGCCGATGTATTGCTGGTCGATGAAGCTGCTGCCTTGACCTTGCCTATGCTCAAGCTGATGTTGCAGCGCTATCCCAGGATTATTTTTGCGACGACATTGCATGGTTACGAAGGCAGTGGCCGTGGTTTTAAATTGCTGTTTCAGCAAGTCCTGGATCAGCAAACACCGGATTGGCGACAGATTGAATTAACGCAACCGGTTCGCTGGAATATGGGCGATGTATTGGAACAATTCAGCTTTGAACTCTGTTTGCTGGATGCCGAACCGGTCGCTGAACAATTGATTGTGGATCTTGGTATAGAAAAGCTTCAGGTTAAAAAACTGACTGCAGCAGAATTATTACAGGACGAAGCGCTGTTAAGACAATGCTTTGGCCTGATGGTGACGGCGCATTACCGCACACGACCATCTGATCTGCAAATGCTACTCGATCGTGATGATATGTGGTTACTGGGGGTGTTTAATCAGCAGCAACTGGTTGCCAGTGCCTGGTTAGTAGCCGAAGGCCCGATTAATCCGCGATTGGCCGCCGCCGTATTTGCTGGTGAACGACGGCTAAATGGTCATCTGTTACCGCAGACATTGTTAGCTCATTCAGGCATCAGTATTGCCGGTGAATATCATTATCAGAGAATCGTGCGGATTGCTGTACATCCTGCTCTGCAAAGTCGTGGCATCGGACAGTATTTGTTAAATGCTTTGGTAACTCATTTACCAGAAAACACCGATTTATTAGGTTGCAGCTTTGCTGCCAGTGAGGCATTGGTGCGCTTCTGGCAAAACAGCAATTATCGATTAATGCGAGTAGGCGCTCATAGTGATCATGTCAGTGGTCGTCATGCAGTCATTCTGGCAAAACCCATCAGTTCGGCTGGCCAGCAACTGGTTGAGCAAACCCAGCAACGACTGATTCAGCAATGGCCGGATATGCTTAACAGCCAGTTATCTCATCTGGAAGCTGGTTTGATTCCATTATTGACGCAGTTATTACCGGAAGCGGAGTTGCCAATAACGGCTGCTGATGAAGAGGAAATTACCGCTTTTGCCTTTCAAAAACGGCATTATGATGCCTGCCAGATAGCCATCAGAAAATTTGTGTTGAACTGTGTAGCCCAGCAGCGGTTTTTATCACTACCTTCATTACTGCAATCTATCTGCTTAATTTTTGTATTACAGCAGCAGCCAATAGCCACTGTCTGCAGACAGTTAAATCTGAAAGGTAAACAGGAACTACTGGGACAGTTACGTGAGGCAATACGGATTTTATTGCTCTGATAACAGGTAAAGATCGCCCTTTTCATCAATTTCGGTTTGCAGGGCTGTCAAGCTCTGCCCACGACACGGACCGGAAATACAATAACCTTCTTCCAGCGTAAACAACGCGCCGTGTGTTGAGCACTGAATATGTGTTTCTTCCAGCGATAGAAATTTGTCAGGCTGCCAGTTCAAGGGGATGCCAAGATGCGGACAATGATTGAGATAGGCGCGGATCAGCTTGCCCTGGCGAAGCACGACAATATCAAGCTCATTGTCTTCTGCTAAAGGGATCTGAAACCCATAGCTTTGATGGTCTTTCAGGTCTTTGGTATGGCAAACAAATTTTTTCATCATAATTAAACGAGATTTTCAAAACCATATTGTTGGCATTTTCGAGCGGCGAGTTGACAGGCCAATTGCAGACTATCCTGTAGCGAATTTTCTGCTACCAGGCTGTGGATCATTCCGGCATTAAAGGTATCACCAGCACCCAGGCTATCAACCACGTGATCGATCTTGGTGGCTGGAACATACATAGCTTTTCCATTTTGCCAGCCATAAGCACCTTCTGCACCCCAGGTAAGCGTTGCCTGATAGTTAACCGAAAGCGAAGCCAGCATATCCTCTGCAGATTGAAAACCTCTCGCCTCGGCATAATGGCTGGAAAAAAACAGCCAGTCAGCCCAATCAAATAAGCTCTCTATGTCTTCGCGAGGTTTTTCTATTTCCAATGAGATAGGCACATTTGGTGCCTTTTGCCGACAATATTTCAATATTTTATCTAATTCGGAAATATTTCGGCCTTCAAAATGTAACCAGTCAAATACTGATAAATCGATGTGCTGGAATGCGGCAAAACTCAATTCGGGACAATCTCGGTGATGCACAATCGTACGACTGCCATTTTGCCGGTTTAACGTGATATAGGATGTTGGCATTTTGCCCTCATTCAAACGAGGGCAAAACTGTGTATTGATTTGATAGCGATTGAGATCCGCTTCAATAACCTGACCATCGGCCTCATTAATCAGTGTTGCTGCCAAATAACTTTGATGGCCCAGCTGACTTAACACGCAAAGGGTGTTACTGGCATTACCACCACGGCGGAGGCGTTGTGATAATGCCCGAACTTCTGCATCTTCTTCCGGATAACTGACAACTTCATTGATAATATCCAGCGTGGCAATGCCGGTGGCCAGAATGTGTGCCATCAGCAAAACAGATCAGATGTCGTCGAAAATGGCGCCGACCGCATCAGTAATAGCATCAATATCGCCGGTACCTTTAATCGTGTGAAGTTTATTCTGTTGTTGATAGAAACCAACCAATGGCGCTGTTTGTTCTTCATAGACTTTCAGACGATTCTCGATAGTGGCTTCGTTATCGTCCTGCCGTTGAAATAATTCACCACCACAATTATCACAGACACCTTCCTGTTTGGGTGGGGATAAATGGACATTAAAAATGGCGCCACAATCCTTACAGGTACGGCGACCGGTTAAACGTTGCATCAGTTCATTAAAGGGCACATCCAGTAACACCACTCCCTGTAATGGTTGTCCCAGATCATCCAGCATCTGATCCAGTGCTTCGGCCTGAGCAATATTACGGGGAAATCCATCCAGGATATAACCATTTTTGGCATCATCATGGGTCAGGCGTTCACGGATAAGTCCTATCACGATTTCATCAGAAACCAGTGCGCCGGCATCCATCGCAGATTTAGCCTGTTTACCCAATTCAGAGCCGGCAGTGACCGCTGCGCGTAGTAAATCCCCAGTTGAAATTTGTGGGATATTGAATTTTTTGGATAGAAAAACGCCCTGAGTACCTTTACCGGAACCCGGCGCGCCAAGTAATACTGTTCTCATGTTTGCCTCTTGCTAGTTTGCTATTCGTTTAAATTAGGTTTTTATAATAAGTTTGCTGCCAGATGATCTAATTGGATGGCCACTTTACGTAGCAATGCTGGAATGACTTCCGGCTGTAAACCCAATCTTTCCCAGGCCACAGGGTCCAGCGGCGGGACATGCTGATCACCGCTGTGCCCGAATGGAACTGAACTGACCATAACATCAGCGACGTGGACAATGCAGACTTCTGGCGCATAGCCTGAAGCAACTGGAGTGTGATGATGTCTGGCAACAAAACCAAGCGATTCTGGTAACCGCCATGCCTGAATTAACGCTTCTCCAGCCTCTGTGTGGTCAAAACCAATCACCCGCTGTTCAGCAAGGTAAATGACTTCATGCCCGAATCTGGCGCTTTTTATTGCTTCGCCAGACAGCTCAGGTACTGATTGATACAGTACCAAACTGCCGATGTTATGTAACAAACCGGCAATCAGATATTGCTCACTTTGCTTATGGCCTGCTGCTTCAGCGAGTAGTTTGGCACAGATGGCGCAGGCCAGACTGTGTCGCCAGAAAGTGTTCATCTCCATCAGTGTTTTGGGGATGCCGGTGAAGGCATTGACCACCGATGTTGCCAGAACCAGATTGGTCAGTTCACGTGTACCAATAACGGTAATCGCACGGGAAATGGTATTTATCTGCGAGGGAAAGCCGTAGAAAGGGCTGTTAACGATCTTCAATAATCGTGTTGTCAGTGCCGGATCGGTGTTAATGACCTTACTGATGTCATCAATGGCACTGTCAGGATCGTGAATCAACTCATCAAGCCGGGCATAGGTACTGGGCGGTGAGACCAGTTCCAACGATTTGTTCACTAATGATTGAGGTGTCAGAGCCATGCTTTATCCGTTTCATCAGGAGTCAGCTTGTCTATTGAGGCCTCGGCAAATAGCATGGCTATTAAAGGATGATTCAGGTCTGCATAGCGGAATAATTCTTCGCGCTCGGCTAAGGCCTTGGTCTCTGATTCATTGAGATGGTTAGTTTCCATTAACGAAGATTCCAATATTGACTACTCAGCAGAATTTCACTGATTTTCACACCCAGACTGCCTGCAAAGCGATCCAGATAGCTTGGGCGGGGTGTGTAATCGACAAGTTCTTCGGCGCCGACAATGTCTCTGGCAACGGTACTGCTATTGGCCAGTCCATCAATCAATCCTAATTCAAGCGCCTGCTCACCCGACCAGAACAATCCTGAGAAAATTTCAGCATTATCTTTTAAACGATCCCCTCGGCCGGTTTTGACAACATCAATAAACTGCTGGTGGATATTGTTGAGCATTTCATGGGCATGCTCAACATCTCTTTCCTTAAGTGGCATAAACGGATCGAGGAAAGCTTTATTGTCACCGGCGGTTAATGAGCGTCGTTCTACGCCTACTTTATCCATTGCTTCGGTGAAACCAAAGCTGTCCATACGAACGCCAATGGAACCTACAATACTGGCTTTATCAGCATAAATTTCATTGGCTGCCACGGCGATATAATATCCGCCAGAAGCGCAGACATCCTGAATGACAGCATAAACAGGGAAATCCGGGCGTGTGGCCCGCAAACGGGTGATTTCATCGTTGATGATTCCCGACTGAACCGGGCTGCCGCCCGGCGTATTCATGCGGAGGATTAATGCTTTGGCCTGTGGACTTTCGAAAGCTTCACGGATGCCGGTGACAACCCGATCGGCACTGGCTTCCATATCCGGTGCAATAACACCACTCACATCAACTAATGCCGTATGCGGGCCTGATGGCAGATCACTTTCGCCAAAAGGCCTGGTCATAAGGAAGATAGCGACGAAATAAAGTAATACCAGAAATTTGAACAGGTATCCCCAGCGGCGTGTTGCGCGCTGCTCCTTGATGGCTGCAAACGCCAGATCCTGCAGAATTTTGCGTTCCCACTGGTCATTATGTGGTGAAGTATTCTGTGGATCTTGTTTGTGTTCTGGTGGAAAGTCGCCAAAAGTCGCCATTATGTTTCATCCTGAACTATAAAGTTAGTGGGTCACATCATAATCAAAAGCGCACGTTGTTGCCATGCAACCAGTCATCCAACGCAAATAAGTCATCCACAATATGCAGTGGCTCACAGGCCTGCAATCTCTCGAGAGCATGTGCCCCGTGTGTTACCGCAACGCTTTTCGCTTTGGCATTATGGGCCATCAGCAAATCAAACTCGGTATCACCAATCATCATAGTGGCATCTGCTTCAACGCCACAGAAGCTTATTAATTCTTCAAGCATTTGCGGATGCGGTTTGGAATGACATTCATCAGCGCAACGCGTTGCGGTAAATAAATCTGCTAAACCAGTGGCAGCGAGGACTTTGTCCAAACCGCGACGTCCTTTACCGGTAGCCACACCGAGGAAAATATTCTGATTTGCCAGTTTGTGCAATAACTCGACAGCATTATCAAACATCGGTGACTCATGAGGATGATCCAGCCAGATTTCCCGATAAGCCATTGCCAGCCGCTGAATATCTGCATCGGTGCTGTGCGGATAGAGGGTGCGGACGGCTTCTGGTAAACCCAAACCAATAATCTGACTGATTGCATTATCAGTTAATGGCGAGAGTTGCAGTTTATGAATGGCTTCCCGCATACAGAAAACGATATGGCTGGTGGAATCCATCAGGGTGCCATCCCAGTCAAAAACGATCATTTGATACTGACTCATCACTGCTTTTCCAATTGTTTTAAAACGTCTTTTAGCGTATCAGGCAGTTCAGCGGTAAAGGTTAACGGTTCGTCTGTTAGCGGATGTTTGAGCGAAAGCTGCCATGCATGCAGAAACATGCGTTTTAAACCATATTGTCTGAGACGTTTGTTAAATTCGCGATCGCCGTACTTTTCATCACCAGCTACCGGATGTGACTGGCTGGCGCTATGCACCCTGATCTGATGTGTACGTCCGGTGTAGAGTTTTGCAGCAACCAGCTGGCAGCCGGAAAACTCCTGCTTTACCTCAAATAAGGTTTTGGATTTTTTACCATTAATATCTGGCACCACCATGCGCTCACCAGAACTTAACGAATTTTTTTGTAATGCCAAATCAACAATATTTTCCTGAGCAGGCCATTTGCCCCTGGTTAGCGTGAGATAACGCTTATCGGTTTCAGACGCTTTCATTTGCTGCTGCAGATTCAGTAGCGCGGCACGGCTTTTTGCCAGCACCAGACAACCTGAAGTGTCACGATCCAGGCGGTGTACCAATTCAACAAAGCGATTTTCCGGGCGGATAATGCGCATGGCCTCAATGACGCCCAATTGGATCTGACTACCCGCGTGAACTGCCAGACCTGCAGGTTTATTTATCACCAGTATGTCATCATCTTCCATAAGGATTGCGCTTTCAAGCGCATCGGTAAGTGACTCGGATAACTCGGTAATAACAACTTTCTCACTGACCCTAAGCGGGGGAACCCTTACCTGATCACCAGCTTGTAGTCGATAGGTCTGTTTAATGCGACCTTTATTGACTCGAACTTCACCTTTGCGCAAGGCACGATAAATCCGGCTTTTGGGAACGCCTTTTTCCAATGTAATCAAAAAATTATCAATACGTTGGCCTGCCTGATCGGCCCGAATATCGATAAATTGAACGCTTGGTGGTGCTGGTGGAGAATTCGCCATAAAATATTGTAAGGTTATTTCTTGCTGATGTGGTTGCGGACTGATATATTTTGCCGTTGGTCTGTACGTAAAATGAGGTCAGTATACCGGCTTTCTGGCGACGAGACCTAAGCAAACGTCGCTCCCCCTAGAAATGGGGTTGATGCGGCTAAGGACACGAAACGAATTTGAATACGCTGAACAGGGGTTCAGTGATGCAGGGCTCCTCAAAAGGAGCTTGTTTTTAAGAATAAATGGTTCCCACGTCTGGCTACAGCAAAACAAATAGCAAAAAATGTACAAGACAGGGCGACGAAGTAAATAATCAAACGTACCGTGACTAAAGAGAGTCACACGACGTTATGTAGCGTTGCAGAACCCTATTGCAGCCACAATGTGATGACATTGTATAAATGGACCAGTGATCTGTTGATTCGATACTGGCAGTGCCCAACTAGTTGATTATATTGCTGATAAAACGCCGTTCTGGATGTCCTGGGCAGGCTGATGCCGCCCGGCTTACTGACTGTAACTGACGCGTGAACCTCTAACTGAGGTTTATGAATGAAACGAATTTTAATTAACGCAACACACGAAGAAGAGTTGCGTGTTGCGATGGTCGATGGCCAGCGCTTGTTCGATCTAGATATCGATACTCCTTCCAGAGAACAGAAAAAAGGTAATATTTACAAAGGTAAAATCACTCGAGTAGAACCGAGTCTTGAAGCGGTTTTTGTTGAATACGGTTCTGAACGTCAAGGCTTTCTGCCACTCAAAGAAATCAGTAAAAGCTATTTCCGACAAAACAAGGATGACGGCGACAACAACGGCCGAATCAATGTGCAGGATGTGCTTTCAGTTGGCCAGGAACTGGTCATTCAGATCGAAAAAGAAGAACGTGGGAATAAAGGCGCAGCCCTCACCACATTTATCAGCCTGGCCGGTCGTTATCTGGTTTTAATGCCTAATAGCCCACGTGCCGGTGGAATTTCACGCCGGATTGAAGGCGATGAACGTGCGGAATTGCAAGAAGCCTTGCGCGATCTGGAAGTTCCTGATGGCATGGGCATGATCGTTCGCACTGCCGGCGTCGGAAAACAAACCGAAGAACTGCAGTGGGATCTGGAATACCTTGTCCAGCTCTGGACCGCTATTGATGTTGCCACCAAAGACCGTAATGCGCCATTTCTGGTGTATCAGGAAAGTAACATCATCATTCGTGCGTTACGTGACTATTTGCGTAAAGACATTGGTGAGATTCTGGTGGATTCTCCAGAAGTTTATCAAACCGGGTATGACTTCATGCGCATGGTCATGCCGCATGAACTGAGCAAATTCAAGCTCTACCAGGACAAAGTTCCATTGTTTACCCGTTACCAGCTGGAAAGCCAGATTGAAAGCGCTTTCCGTCATGAAGTGCGACTGCCTTCCGGTGGCGCTCTGGTAATCGATCCCACTGAAGCTTTGATCTCAATTGACGTCAACTCGGCGCGTGCCAATAAGGGCGGCGATATCGAGGAAACGGCCCTAAATACCAATCTGGAAGCGGCTGAGGAAATTGCCCGTCAATTACGCTTGCGTGATTTGGGTGGACTGGTGGTTATCGACTTTATTGATATGGGACCTACCCGGAATCAGCGTGAGGTGGAAAATCGTCTGCGTGACCATCTGAAATCAGATCGTGCTCGCGTGCAGATTGGCCGCATTTCAAGGTTTGGTTTACTGGAAATGTCACGACAGCGTTTACGCCCTGCTTTGGGAGATGCGCATCAGGAAGTCTGTCCGCGTTGTGCCGGTTTAGGCCATGTGCGTGGCGTAGAATCTTTAGGTTTAGCCGTATTACGACTGGTTGAAGAAGAAGCGACTAAAGACAGCGTTAGCCAGCTGGTAATTCAATTACCGGTTTCTGTTGCGACTTTCATGCTGAATGAAAAACGTGCCCAGATTGATACGATTGAAAAACGTCATGGCGTGCGTTTGGTGCTGATTCCTAATCCGCATCTGGAAACACCACATTACGATATCGAACGTATTAAAGATGGCAATGAAAAACAGACCAGTAGCCATCAGCTGATTACGACGCCTGAAATTGAAGCAACCGTAGTGTTAAAAGAAAAACCGGTTATGGAACAGCCTGCTGTTACCGGTATTGCACCTATCGCTCCTGCACCCATTATTAAACCTGCAGCAGCGGCTGAACGTAAGCCAAGTCTGTTAAAAAGACTGTTAGGTGTATTAACAGGAGCTCCGGTAGAAGAGCCAGAAGTGAGCAAACCCGTTTCTGTCGTTAAAGAGTCTGATGTGGAAAAAGAAACCCCTAATCAAAATCGTCGTAGCCGAGGACGAAATAATACCAACCGACGCAATAATAATCGTCCCCGTCGGCCGGAAAATGCTGCCAGTGAAGAGGTGCAAAATACCAAAGCGCCGGAAGCATCCGCCAAAGTTTCTGCCACAGATGAGAAACCTGCAGCTGAGACTGCGGGAGATGAAAAAGCGCGCAATCCTAATGCCAAACGTTCACGCCGGGGCGGACGTCGTCGTCGCGGACGTGGTGAAGGTGATGCAGCAGCGGCTGGAACAGGAGCAACCGAAACCCCTGAAACCTCTGAAAAAGTGGAACGTCCGGAAAAGGGCAATGCTATTCCGACACCTCCACCTGAAGTGAATGGTAATGCTATTCCTGAACCGGAACCTGAAATCAATGGCAATGCTATCCCAGTATCCACAGAGCCGGAAGTAGACGGCAACAAAATTCCGGCTAAATCTGCGCCACGTCGTTCGCGTACCAGCACCGGGGCCTCGACTAATAACCGTCGTCGTCGCGGAGCACCCGCCAAAGAGAAAGAAAATCGTGATGCAAAAGAAGTAGAAAAAAATCCTGCTTCGGCTGATAATGAGACTCAGAAGGTTGAAAAACCAAAACCAGTTGAAAAACCAAAACCAACTGAAGAGAGTCCTAAAGCTGATGCCAAGGAATCATAAATTTAGCTGTGACGACTTGCTGAACCTTATTGGTCAGCAAGTCGTATATCATCACCAACGCTGTGAAATTATTGAGTTGCTTGATGGTTGTGAGCTGGTATTACAGGAGCTCAATCAGGACAGTAATATCCAGCCAACACAGTATGGAGAAGGGCATCGCCCGGTTCCTGTGACTCATGTTTTACCGGTTTTTGATGGTGAAGGTGATTTACATGCCGAGTTAGTCTCAGCCGGCCTGGATCAATTACTGAGAGAGCAAGGTCTCTACGGCCAGTAAATCCTGCTCTGTATCAACCCCGTGTCCCGGATCAACCTGGGCTTCTGTCAAATGTATCCGATTGCCATGATAAAGCGCTCGAAGCTGTTCCAGTGATTCAAATTGTTCCGGCGGTGCAGGTGGTAATTCATGATAACGATGCAAAAAATCTGCTCGATAGGCGTACATGCCAACATGTTTTAAATGCGGCATAGTGACGTTGTCGAGTGCCTGTTTGTTATTAAAATGCTCGCGTAACCATGGAATAGGGGCGCGGCTAAAATACATCGCATAACCTTTAGCATCCACCACCACTTTAACGATATTAGGATCAAATACCTGTTCAGCATCTTCTAATGGGCTGTACAGCGTAGTAATTGCGGCTTCTCGATGCTGCGCCAGATCAGCAGCAACCTGATTAATCAACACGGCCGGCAAACAGGGCTCATCTCCCTGTACATTGACCACTAAATCATCGCCATGAAATGCTCTTAACTGCGCCACTTCTGCCAAACGATCAGTGCCGGAAATATGATCATCCCGGGTCATGCAGACATCTGCACCAAAACTTTTCGCCGCCTCGGCAATACGCTGATCATCTGTTGCGATAATGACTTCAGTGGCTTCACTTTCCAGGGCTCTTTCATAGACATGCTGAATCATCGGTTTACCGACGATTTGACGTAAAGGCTTTCCTGGCAGCCGGCTTGAAGCAAAGCGAGCCGGAATAATGATTTTAAATTGCATCAGTAGGTTTCTTCAGCCGCCAGTTCGCGTGCTTCATCAATTAACATTACCGGGATTTCATCACGAATGGGATACGCCACACGGCAGGCTTTACACACCAGTTCCTGGGATTGTTTCTGATATAAAACACTGCTCTTACAAATGGGGCAGGCGAGTATTTCCAATAAGGTTTTATCCATTTAAAGCTCTCTTAATTTTTTGTCTATTGCTGGCCCAAGTGATGGGCTCAGTTTAGCCTCCGCTGGCACATACCACATGTGTTCTGTGGCAAAGCCCTGACATTTTACCGCATCTTTTTCAGTCATCAGTATGGGATAGGCCTCTGCAAACTGGAAATCCGCTTCAGTATAGGCATGATGATCAGCAAATGCATGGGGAATGATGGTTAAACCGAGTTGTTGCAACTGGTCAAAAAAACGTTGCGGATGACCGATCCCAGCGATGGCATACACAGGGTTTTCAGTAAATTCAGTTAATGATATGTGGCGGTTATTATTTTTTAACTGAATTGCTTGCTGGAGTTGAAGTTGCATGGTTAGCTGCTGAGAATCGGACTCACCATGAAAAATAGTAAAATCAACGGTTTCAAGCCGGGACAGAGGCTCACGCAATGGTCCCGCAGGTAAACATAATTGATTACCCAGCCCACGTTTGGCATCAATAATGACAATTTCCATATCACGCTGCAGTCGGTAATGTTGCAGACCATCGTCGGTGATAATCACATTACAGGAGTTTTCTGCTAAGAGTTGTTGGCCCGCGGCTACCCGATCTGGGGCCACCACCACTGGACACTGTGTACGCTGATGAATTAATAAGGGCTCATCACCAACCTCTGCAGCCAAACTATCGATGTGAACACTGCAAGGATAATCATCTGCCTTGCCACCATAACCACGACTGATAATTCCGGGTTGCCAGCCCTGCTTTTTTAAGTATTGGGCCAGCCAGATCACAAAAGGCGTTTTACCACTGCCGCCAACACTTATATTACCCACTACAATGACTGGCACTGGAAGTGATAGTTGTTCGAAAAGGCCGTTACGATATGCCTGACGTCTTAGACTGATAATGAGTCGATATAACAAGCTTAATGGCATTAACAGCCAGTTTAATAAAGATGGACGATACCAGCTATTGGTTAACCAATCAGTCTTCATTATTGTTGTTGGAACTGCAGCCGGTGAAGTTCTGCGTAATGATCACCTTTAGTGATCAATTGCTGATGAGTACCGGTTTCAACAATTCGCCCATCATGCATCACCACAATAAGATCGGCTTTTTCGATAGTGGATAGTCGATGCGCTATAACCAATGTGGTTCTGCTTTGCATCAGATTTTCCAATGCTGACTGAATATGTCGTTCGGCTTCCGAGTCCAGTGAGGCGGTGGCTTCATCGAGAATCAGAATGGGCGTGTCACGCAATAACGCCCGGGCAATAGCCAATCGTTGTCGCTGTCCACCGGACAATAAAACGCCATTCTGGCCAACCTCAGTCTGCAAGCCTTCCGGTAGTTTCTGTATGAACTCCCAGGCATGAGCTGCTTTGGCCGCCGCTATAATACGTTCTTCAGCCACGACTTCTTTTTGACCATAAGTAATATTATTGGCAATCGTATCGTTAAACAGAATAACCTGCTGATTGACCAGGGAAATCTGTTTACGTAAATCCAGCAGTTTGAGATCGCTGATATCCGTTTCATCAATGAATATCTGACCCTCTGTAGGTGAATAAAATCGAGGTAACAGACTAACCAATGTGGTTTTTCCGCTTCCGGAATGTCCTACAAACGCAATGGTTTGACCGGCTTTTACCTCAAAGCTGATATTGTCCAGAACCTTTCGTGAGTTTACGTTGTACTGAAAGCCCACCTGTTGAAAGCGAATGTCGCCTCTGGCACGTTCCAATTGCTTTATACCGGTGTCTGCTTCCGGTTGTTGGTCCAGCATAGTGAATACACTATCGGCGGCTGCGATACCTGCCTGGAGTTTGGAATTGAGTTTGGTCAGGCGCTTTAGCGGTGTCAGGATCATAAACATCGCAGTGATAAAGGAAATAAAGGTGCCCACTGTGATCTGCTCAAGCATATGTGGCAGGGTGGCCAGATAAATCACCACGGCCAGACCAAGCACGGCAATTAATTCGATAATGGGCTGACTGGTCGCTTCGGTAGCGATCTTTTTCATTCGTTGACGACGATTCAGCTGATTGACCTTATCAAATCGTTTGGCTTCATATTGTTGGCTGCCAAACGTTTTCACCTCACGGTGACCTTCAATCACTTCACTGGAGGTATGGCTGACATCGCCCATTGAATCCTGAATGGTTTTACTGATGCGTCTGAAACGTGAACTGATTTTGTAGACCAGCAGGCCGATAAACGGCACCGTTAGTAAAATAATTAACGAAAGCAAGCCATTCAGATAAATCATCCAGGCAAGCAAGCCAACAATTGTCAAGGTGTCCCGAACCAATACCAGGATGGCGTCCGTGGCAGCATCAGCTACCTGCTCAACGTCATACAGTAGTTTGGACATCAACTGCCCGGAAGTGCTTTTATCATAAAAGCTGGCAGGTAATGTCAGCAAGCGATCAAACATTTCGGATCGCAAGGACATGATCACATTACGGGCGATCCAGCCTAAACCATATGTGGTCAGAAAGTTAGCGATGCCACGCACAATAAAAATAGCGATTAAGGCAATGGGGATCCATTTAATAATAAACGGGTCTTTTTCAACAAAACTGCCGTCCATTAACGGTTTCATCAAAGCAGCCATCGCGGTTTCACTGCCAGCATAGACCAGCATGGACAAAATGACGGCTGCAAATACCATCCAATAGGGTTTTACATAAGTAAGCAGGCGCTTATACAGTTGTACAGCGCTCATCTCATTGGCTATTTGTTTCATGGAGTCTCAGCAGTTTTTTGTCGTGTTGCCAGTGTCAAACGGGTAAAGCCAAGTAATTGCGCGGCATCCATCGCTGTCACAAT
>Ga0209344_10003735_pt1 | contig 14676 bp, 9 predicted proteins | sample Cruoilmetagenom6_FD_187293 | JGI IMG/M metagenome (GOLD analysis project Ga0209344, IMG submission 187293) | Oil polluted marine microbial communities from Coal Oil Point, Santa Barbara, California, USA - Santa Barbara Oil Seep Sample 6 (SPAdes)... | ecosystem: Environmental > Aquatic > Marine >...
GTGGGCCGCAGCAATTCGCCCGAACACCAAGCTGCTCTTCGGCGAGACCATCGGTAACCCGCGCATCAACGTTCTCGACATCGAACTCGTCGCGAACGTCGCCCACGCCAGCGGAATCCCGCTGATCGTCGACAACACCATTGCGACCCCGTACCTCATTCGTCCGCTCGAGCACGGAGCCGACATTGTCGTGCACTCGGCCACCAAATTCCTGGGCGGGCACGGCACCGTTCTCGGCGGCGTCATTGTGGATGGCGGCAAATTCGAATGGTCGAAGAACGTCGACAAGTTCCCCGGCCTCACCGAGCCAGACCCCTCGTACCATGGTGCAAGCTACACGGGCGTGCTCGGCGACGGTATTGCCTACATCATCAAGGCGCGCGTGCAATTGCTGCGTGACCTCGGTGCCGCTATCTCCCCCGACAGCGCTTTTTCGCTCATCCAGGGCATCGAAACCCTCAGCCTGCGCATTGAACGTCACGTTCAGAACGCTCAGGCGATCGCCGAGTGGCTTGATGCTCACGAGGATGTCGATACCGTCTACTACGCCGGTCTCCCCTCAAGCCCGTGGTATGCCAGCGCCAACAAGTACGCCCCCAAGGGCGTCGGTGGAGTCCTCTCCTTCGAGCTCAAGGGCGGCGTCGACGCCGGGCGCGCCTTCGTCAACGGCGTTTCGCTGTTCAGCCACGTTGCCAACATCGGTGACGTGCGCAGCCTCATCATTCACCCCGCATCGACAACTCACTCGCAGCTCTCCCCCGAGCAGCAGTTGACCGCCGGAGTCACGCCAGGACTGGTGCGTCTCTCGGTGGGCCTTGAGAACATCGAGGACATCAAGGCTGACCTTCAGGCCGGTTTTGATGCCGCCCGCGCGAAGACTGAAGAACTCCGCGCAAGCGCCTAAAACTGCTGGCAGCGGGGGTAGTGCTCTCGAGCACTACCCCCGCTGTGTCGTTGTAACAATTTCGTGCCGCACAGGTTAGTTCGCGATACTTAAGTCACCATGGACTGGCAGACACCCGAAGACACTGTTCCTTCGGCATTCATTACCGACGCAAACGTGCGTTCGCTGCTTGGCAAGCCTCCGGCCACAGGCGCGTGGCGCGAAGGAGACCCGGTAGGTCAGCGCCAGTTCTTGACCATCACTGATCTTCCGCTCGAGTTCAGCGGCCGCTTGCCGTCTGCACGTATTGCATTCGAGACTCACGGCACGCTCAACGATGACGCGTCTAACGCGATTCTCGTTGCGCATGCCCTCACGGGTGATAGTCACATCGCCGGCACTCCTGGGGCCGGCCACGCGACGGGCGGATGGTGGAACGACCTCGTCGGTCCGGGGAAAGCAATCGACACCGACCGCTGGTTCGTCGTCTCCCCCAACATCTTGGGCGGTTGCCAGGGCAGCACCGGCCCGGCGTCCCATGCTCCCGACGGAGCCGAGTTTGGCGCCCGCTTTCCTTTCATCACCATTCGCGATCAAGTGGCTGCGCAAGTAGCGCTCAGCGATGCTCTCGGTATTGAACGCTGGGCCGCCGTCATTGGCGGATCAATGGGAGGAATGCACGCTCTTGAATGGGCGGTTGGACATTCCGAACGACTCGAGAAGGTCGCGATTCTGGCGGCCCCTCCAGTATCGACCGCCGATCAGATTGCTCACAACTCCGTTCAAGTCGAGTCGATCCGCACCGACCCGGCATTCGCTGACGGCGACTACTACGACGCGGCGGATGGCGATGGACCCCACCGGGGGTTAGCTCTGGCTCGCCGCCTTGCACTGCTCAACTACCGCTCGTCCGACGAACTCAACGAAAGATTCGCGCGTACCTGGCAGAGTGAAGTGAGCCCGTGGGGCCGCGGTGGCCGCTATGCCGTCGAGAGCTACCTCGACTTTCACGGCAACAAGTTTGCGCGTCGCTTTGATGCCAATAGCTACATCACACTCGTCGAGGCTATGAGCTCGCACGATGTTGCTCGGGGCCGCGGCAGTCTAGAACAAGCGCTTGCCCGTGCCACGATGCCGGCCCTCGTTCTCGGAATCGATAGCGACCGGCTATTTCCGGTCTCCGGTCAAGAGATCATTGCCGAGCACGTGCCCGGCAACCTCGACGGTGACGTGCCCCACGTCATCCATTCGCCGTTTGGGCACGATGGGTTCTTGATCGAAGACACGCTCGTGAGCGCGCAACTTGCACGGCTACTCAATCACTAAAACTCCTGTGAGTTTGGGGCACCGAGGGCGTGTTAGAGAGATAATGTCGATTCCTCACGGCAAACGGCGGTGTGCCACCCCCCGTTGAAGGGGGAACTGTGCCAACATTGCCACAAATGGACCTCATCGCTAAAGAAAGAGATCGCCTACTGCAGCGTACAGCGCGGGTAGCGGCGCTCAGTTTCTTAACTGTGTCGGTGTTGTGCGTGAGCCTCCCGGGCGCCGTGCAGCCGAGCACGCTACTTATGTGCCTCCCCCTGTACCTCGTCATGGCTGGTTTCATGTTCCAGCTCGGAAACAGCCGCTCGCTTGGTTGGGTGATCCCGCCCTTCGCGCTCGGCATCGTCACCGTCCTCCTGATTGCGGGCACGCCGGGCGGCCCTGGCCAGAGCGGCCTCTCCGCTGCAGCGCAATTGTCGTCGGCATCGCTGGCGTGCTTGAGCATTGTCTTAACCTCTACACTTCTACGCCGCATTATTCTGCTGCTGAGTTTTGGCGCGGTTGCCAGCGTTACGGTGCTATCGCTTCAACCGTTCCAGTCCCCCATCCGCACCTTTGCGCTCTTAGCGTTCGGGTGGATCCTCGGCACCGTGATTGGGCACTGGATCAGCTCTGGTGTTCCCCAAGCAGTCCGCCGAATCGCCAGCATTGGTCGCGCCCATCGGGCCGAGCGTCAGGCAAGCGAAACAGAAGCTCAGCGGCGTCAAGGTGCCCGCCTACTGCACGACACCGTCTTGGCCACCCTCACTCTTCTTGCCCACTCCGGAGTCGGCGTATCGGCGGAGGCGATGCGCCAGCAAGCAGGGGACGACGCGCGACTACTTCGCCAGCTGAGACTCGGCGCAACTCCCACTCCGCAAGCATCAGGTGAATACACTCTGAGCACGCCCGTGAGCGAAACTGTGCTCGGCACGACTCTAGAGTCGGTTAAGCAGCGCTTCGGTCGCATGGGGCTCGAGGTTAGTTGGCACGGCACGGGACAAGTATTACTACCGAGCGACGTACTGGATGCGTTCTTGCTCGCACTTGCTGAATGTCTCGAGAATGTACGTCGGCACTCTGGAGTCACGGAAGCCCACGTCACGATCACGGAAGATGATACGACGGTGCGTGCGATGATTACCGACTCTGGAGTCGGGTTCGTTCTCGATGACGTCGACTCGGCAAGCTTGGGCTTCAAAGAGTCCGTCGTTGCACGACTCAAGGAAGTCGGCGGTCAAGCTCGACTATTCTCGACGCCCGGCTCGGGAACAACCGTCGTATTGGAGGTGCCGCGATGACCTACGCTCCCCCAGAGGAGAACACCCTCGGTGTCATAGTCGGTTCAAAGCCGCGAAGCTCGAAGAGCGCAACTGTTCGACGGCTCGTGGGGGAAGACACTCCTCGTCTCACCAGCCTAGGCACTGGCTTCGTGGGAGTGGCCGCGGCAGTGCTCGTGAGCTTTCGCGCGATTTATGGACTCATGTGGCTCGTCGTGCAGTGGGACTCCTACCCCGATCCTCTGCCAGCAGCAATCGCGTGGGGCGTGCTCGTCGTCCTCATCGTCGCCACGATCATCACGGTTCACGTAATCAACGGGCAGCTACCTCATTGGATGTTCGCGCTGTTCCTCACCGTGCTTGCCGGAGTAATAGCCCTCGACCTCTACGCGGTCTGGCCACTTCACGACATGGGAAACCACGCAACAGCGGCGGTCGCTGCCGGAATGACGCTGCTGCTAATCATTACCGTTCGCCCTAGCGCGGACATCATCATCGCGCTCTCAGCAATCGGTGTAGCCCTGGGCGCTGCGGTCGCCATCAATGTACCGTTCGATTTCGACACCCTGGCTCCACAGATCACCATGGTCGGATTCGCGGTGCTGCCCACCGTTATTGGTCTCACGCTGATCCAGAACTTCCGCCGGCTTGTCCAAGTCGAGCTCGACCGGGTGCTGGTGCAAAGCACACTTACCGCGCCGCGATTTGCCGTCGGAATGATGGCATCCGAAGAACTTGCCCGACTCGACCTTGCGGCCGAAAAGCTACTCGACTCCGTGGCAAATGGCTCCACTGCCCTGCCTCTCGAGCCCAAAATCGCGTCGACAGCAGCATCGCTCGCCACGGAACTACGCCTTCACCTCATTGAGGGCCGTCGGGAGACATGGCTCTACCACGCCATCACAGAATCAGATCTGCTCGGCAAGTCCGTTACGCTCACAGACAAGGGAAGCCTTGCTGGGCTGCTCGACCCCGTTCAGCGGGATGGCTTGCTTTCGACCGCGTGGCTTTTCGTCACCGACACTGCTAAACGAGGGGCAAAGAACTCCGTTCACATCACGATCGCCCCGTCGACTACTGTTCTTGCCCCCGGCTCCGAAGACCAAGTAGCGGTGGGAATCTCGATCACCTCAACAGGTGTTTCCCGCAATCGCATCGATGCTTCCACGTGGGAAGCCGTGGCAAAAGTCGGTAGCTTCACAGATTCAATAGAGAACTCCAGCGTTCGACTCGACATTGAATGTCTTGTCGAAAACCCGGCTGACCAATAAGTTCGTACCCAAGATCGATCAACACAGAGGAATTCATCGTGACAGAACCCACAAAGCGCATCCGGCTCGCACTCGTTGACGACCACCGAATGTTGCTCGGCGCGCTCACGGAGTGGATCCGCAAGGCTGCCGCAGACATCGACATGGTTGTCGCCGTACCCACCTGGCCTGAACTGACCATCCATCCGGAGTTTCCCGTCGACGTCGTCTTGCTTGACCTCGACCTCAAAGACAACATCCCTGTCTCACTCAAGATCAACACGCTCAAGTCCATGAACGTTCGCGTCGTACTCATGAGCACATACTCCGAACCGAACGTTGTTCGTGAAGCGCTTGCTGCTGGCGCGCTCGGCTACCTCGTGAAGAGTGAAGACGCCGACATGATCGTCGAAGCAATTCGGGCCGCAGCCAAGGGCGAGTCCTTCATCTCTGCAGAGCTCGACCTGGCGATAAACGCCGACGAAATTGGTGGAGCCCCCAAGCTGAGTGCTCAAGAACGACGCGTCATGGCTCTATACGGCGGTGGTGAGCCCGTCAAATCTGTCGCGTACCAACTCAGCATCTCTGAAGAAACCGCCAAGAGCTATCTCAAGCGCATCCGCGAAAAGTACCGCGTTGCGGGGTTCGATGTGGGAACGAAGGTCGCGCTGCGCAAGCGTGCTCTCGAGGATGGCATCCTGATCGAAACCGACACGATGCACCATCTCTAGAGAGAACCCAGCTCGACGTTCGCCGCTCAGTAGCGAGCTACTTCAACGGTGACACGACGGCAGAGAGACTCTGCCGAAACTACGCTTCGGCGCGCGCTATCGCCTGTTCCAAGCGCTCAACCTTGCCCGTCATCTCCGAGGTGTACCCGGGCCGGATGTCAGCCTTCAAGACAAGCGACACTCGCGAACCGAACTGGCCGACGGCTTCGGTCGCAGCCTTCACGACCGCGAACACCTCATCCCAGTCGCCCTCAATTGTCGTAAACATTGAGTCCGTCTGATGCGGCAGCCCAGAGTCGCGAACGATCTTTACTGCCGCTGCCACGGCATCGTGAACGGAATCAGAACCGCCGGGGTTACCGCTGGGAGCTACCGAAAACGCGACGATCATTATGTCTCCTTAGTGAGGTCAGCCAACGTACACGCAACAACGAGCACGAGCATAAGCCCTGAGACCGCGGCTCGACGACCGCACTACCGGCGCTCAACTAGATCAGCGATAACCGCCGATGTCTCCACGCACAGGTCGAGCACCGTCAGGGGTCCGCCATTGCTGGCGCGTTGGGCTGCACGACCGTGAATAAAGGATGCCGAGGCCGCAACGTCGACCAGCAGTCCCGGCGTCGTCACGATCGCTTCGCTATGGGTCGCCACGAGAGCGCCGAGGATCCCTCCGAGAGCGTCTCCCGCCCCTGCAGTGGCCAGCCATGTCGGCGCGCCGCTCACGGTGACGGTTCGAGCTCCATCCGTCACAAACGTTGTGTGGCCCTTGAGCAGCACCGTGACCTCGAACTCTTGGGCGACGGTCACCGCCCACCGCTGGGGATCAGCAGCAACTTCTGATGGCTCAATGTCTAGCATTCGAGCCAGCTCACGATAGTGGGGAGTAACCACGGTGGGTCCTTGGGCTCGACGCGCCCAAGCGAGCGCACCGCCGTCCACCACCGCGGGCACCGATTGCGAGAGGGCTGCGTCAATGTGTTCGTCGATGCCATCGTCATGCTTGACGGGGTCCATCCCCGAGCCAATGAGCCAGGCTTGCACGCGACCCCACGCCATCACGGCCTCTGGACGACGCTGCAGTACAAGGTTTTCCGCTCGTTCTGGGCCGACGTAGCGCACCATTCCTACGCCCGTGCGAAGGGCTGCCTCAACACCGAGCACCGCGGCTCCGGGATACTGGGCGGAGCCAGTGATGAGCCCAAGCACTCCCCTGCTGTACTTATCGTCGTCAAGGGCAGGCTGGCTCACCAGCCGTGCAGCATCGCTGTCGTTCCACTCTCGCTGCGTTGTCATGATGCTCAACGATAGTTGACGCCCTTCTAGCGGCGTCGAGTAGCGTCTTGAACTTCACCGACGAGCACTTCGATGATGTCCTCTAAGAAGAGCACACCCAGCGTCGCTCCGGTCTCGTCGAAGCTTCGTGCGACATGCACACCTGAGCGACGCATTGTGGCAAGAGCATCTTCGAGGTCGGTCTCGTTGTACATCGAGATGAGCTGACGAATGCGTTTCGGCGGAACAGGCTCCGAAAACTCACTCTCGTCGAGGTCAATCACGTCCTTGAGATGGAGGTAACCCGTTGGTTCGCCCGCGTCGTTGAGCAGGATGTAGCGCGAGAACCCTCGCTGTGCCACCGCCTTCTCTAGATCGGCCGGCGCCGCGTCTTCTGGAAGGGTCACGAGGCCCGACATGGGGATCGCGACATCCTTGACCTTTTTGGAGGTGAACTCAAACGCGCCAGTGAGTGTTCCACCCGCGTCGGTGAGAACACCTTCGCGAGTTGACTGCGCAACAATCGTCGCGACCTCGTCGAGCGTGAAAACACTTGTTGCTTCGTTCTTGGGTTCCACCTTGAACAGTCGCAGGATGCCGTTGGCCACAGCATTGAGCGCGACAATGATCGGTCGGAAAACCGTCGCAATAAACACGAGCGGCGGAGCCAGAATCAAGACAGCACGATCAGGAATCGAGAACGAGAGGTTCTTCGGAACCATCTCGCCCAGCACGACGTGCAGGAACGAGACGACGATGAGCGCCATGATGAACGCAATCGTGCTGATGAGTTCTTCAGAAAGTCCGGTCAGGGCAAGAGGGATCTCCAGCAAGTGGTGAATCGCTGGTTCGGAGACATTCAGGATGAGCAGCGAACATACAGTGATGCCGAGCTGGCACGCCGCCAGCATGAGCGTGGCGTGTTCCATTGCCCACAACGCCGTTTTGGCTGCGCGCGAGCCTGCCTCGGCCCGCGGCTCAATCTGCGAGCGCCGCGCCGAAATGACGGCGAACTCAGCGCCGACGAAGAACGCGTTGATGGCGAGCAGGATGACGAGCCACACAATTCCCCATACATCCATTAGTTCATCACCTCCGCATCCTCAGCGTTGAGCACCGGATCTGGCGTAAACCGCACCCGGTCGATACGTCGGCCTTCCAATCGTTCGATTCGGAACACTCCGCCAGCCGCAGTGATCGTGTCACCGGTGCGCGGAACGCGCCCGAGTTCGCTCATGAGCCATCCCGCTACGGTTTCGTACGGGCCTTCTTCTGGCACTTCGACTCCAGTGCGCTCGAGCAATTCGTCGGGGCGCAGGATGGCGGGAAAGGTAAACCAGTCGCGTGACCGCACGACATCGGCCTTCGACCGGTCGTGCTCGTCCGAGACTTCGCCGACCAATTCTTCTACGAGGTCTTCCAGCGTTGCGACACCAGCTGTTCCGCCATACTCATCGACGACAACTGCCATTTGATAGCCGCGTCCGCGCAGTTCGGCGAGCAACGCATCCAGCCTCATAGTTTCTGGAACTTGCAAGGCTTCCGTCTGAAGTGCAGAGACGGGTACATCAGCGCGTTTCTTGTGGGGTACCGCGACGGCCTGCTTGACGTGCACGAGACCGACAACGTCGTCGATGGAGTCGTCGATGACGGGAAAGCGCGAGAAACCAGTTTTCTTTGCGAGATCTATAACGTCTTGAGCGCTGTCTGTTCGGTCGATGCTGTCAACACGAGGTCGCGGTGTCATCACGTCTTGGGCAGTGTGGTCAGCGAAGGCCAATGTGCGCGCCAGCAGGGTTGCCGTGTCGTTATCTAGGCTTCCCTCACTCGCCGAGCGACGCAGCAACGATGTGAGTTCTTCGGCCGTTCGTGCGCCCGACAGCTCTTCTTTGGGCTCGACTCCGACGCTGCGAAGAATGGCGTTTGCGGTGTTATTGAGCAAGCTGACTGCGGGGCGGAACACTGCAGTGAAGAGCACTTGAAAGGGAGCCACAAATTTCGCGGTTGCCTTGGGCAGTGCCAGCGCCATATTTTTGGGCACGAGCTCGCCTACGATCATCGACAACAGGGTGGCGAAGGTGATCGCCAAGATCGATGCAACCACGGTCACGGCAGCCGCTGGCAATGCCGACCCCAGCGGGATCGATAGCCAAGTGCTGAACGCTGGCTCGAGGGTGTATCCCGCGAGCAAGGTGGTGAGAGTAATGCCGAGCTGCGCACTCGAAAGATGGGTCGAGGTGTGCTTAAGCGCCGAGATTACGGTGCCCAGTCTCTTTTCGCCGCGCTCTTGACGAGCTTCGAGCTCGGAACGATCGAGGTTCACAAGAGCGAACTCTGAGGCGACGAAAAAGCCGGTTCCTACCGTGAGAACCAGCCCGGCGGCAAGCAGAAGCCACTCATTCAAGGCGCGTCACCGCCTGGGGCGAGACTTCTAGAGAACGGGCGAGAGACAGATGAAGATCGCGAGGGTTTCGGCCCCGGCGACAACTAGAGGGAGGGTCGTCCATTATGGGGTCGAGTATAGGACAATTTTCTGCGTGATGACTGGTGAATTACCAACTCACGGGCAGGGCTTTGCCCTCTTCGTACCCTGCTGCTGACTGGATTCCCACGAGTGCGCGATCGTGGAACTCGTCGATGTTCGCTGAGCCTGCATAGGTAAAGGAGCTGCGCACTCCCGAGGTGATCATGTCGACGAGATCGTCGAGCGACGGGCGGGAGGGGTCGAGATAGATCTTCGAGCCGGAGATTCCCTCTGCGAAGAGTTCCTTGCGGGCGAGTTCGTAGGGGTCAAGGTCGCCGAAGCGCGCCCTAACCGCTTTTGTCGACGCCATCCCCCAGCTGGTCTTGTAGAGCGCCCCCGCCTCATCGTGACGCAGTTCCCCCGGAGCTTCGATCGTTCCAGCGAACCATGACCCGACCATGACGGATGCCGCCCCCGCCGCCAGTGCAAGCGCCACGTCTCGCGGGTAGCGCACTCCGCCATCAGCCCACACGTGGGCGCCTAGTTCTCGGGCAGTTTGGGCAGTCTCAAGTACGGCCGAGAACTGCGGACGACCGACCGCCGTCATCATGCGGGTAGTGCACATTGCGCCGGGACCGACACCCACCTTGATGATCGTTGCCCCGGCAGCCACGAGGTCACGCACCGCAGCGGCGGTAACGACGTTTCCGGCAGCGAGGGGAACTCCTAAGTCGAGAGCGGCAACTTTCGCCACTGCAGCGACCATCCCATCCTGGTGACCATGTGCCGTGTCGAGCACGAGGGTGCTTGCGCCGGCTGCGACAAGGGCGCGAGCACGCGATTCAACATCCCCATTGATTCCGAGCGCTGCGGCAACTGCGAGGGTTCCGTCAGCAGACAGCGCTGGCGCGTAAAGGGTTGAACGAAGGGCACTCTTCACGCTCGTCGTTCCGACAACCCGGTCTCCGTCTGTGACGGGAGCAAAGTCGATTCCGCGTTCAACCAGCAGGTCAAAGAGTTCGCGTGGAGACACAAACTCTGAACGATCGATCGCCTGAGTGTCGGCGCGCACAAGATCGCCAAGTTCAGCCCCCGGCATCGCTGTGCCGAGTGCGGGAGCGTCAATCACCCCAACAAGTGCCCCGTCGCGCACAAGCACAACTCCGTGAACCGGTAGCGGCGGAACCTGCAGGAGGGCCTGCTCGACCGAGTCGGTCGGTTTGCAGAACACAGCGGAGTCTAAATCGACCGGCTGCGACCTCACCCACGCGAGAGCGGCAGCCATATCGTCACTGCTGAGATCCTGAGGGAGAACGCCAAGCCCGCCACGACGAGCCAAGCTTGCCGCAAGTCGTGGGCCAGTGACGGAGTTCATGTTCGACGCGATGAGCGGAATCGTTGCGGTTGTTCCGTCGCCCGGCGCTAGAGAGACTGCCATTCGACTGCCAACAGAGGAGCGGCTGGGCACCAAGAACACATCTGAGTACGTCAAGTCGTGGCGCGGCGAAGTCTCATAAAAATCCATAACCCCAGCGTAATCGCCGCCGAATCGGAACATTCTGTACAAAACTCTCAAAAAACCCGATTCTCACCGTCTGGCGGCCAGCAGACATCCAGCAAAGCGATTAAGATTGAGCCGACGTCTGACGTGCGGAATGTGCGTCATTTTTTCGAACACCAGAACTGAAAGTAGGCGGTTTGACGTGTCAGGCCAAGTAACCGGAAGCGCACCGGATGGAGACTCCTCGGGCGAATTCGGGGCCAACGAATGGTTGGTCGACGAGATGTACGAAAAGTACCTCGAAGACAAGAATCAAGTGGATGAGTCGTGGTGGCCTTTCCTTGAGAACTACGAACCAGCGGTGACCGCTTCTTCCGCGCCGAAGGTTCCGGCCGCGACTGCAGAGACTCCCGCCGCGGAGGCAAAGTCGCCTCCCGCCGAAGCAAAGTCAGCTCCCGCCGAGGCAAAGTCAGCTCCCGCTGCCGAGAAGCCGTTCGTCGATGAGCCCAACCCTTCCACTGGCAGCCAACCTGTTGCTCGCACCACGTCTGTAGAGCCCAAACCGCAGCCAATTCCGGCAGAGGCTCCCGCGACGACGCCCATCGAGACCTTGAAAGCGGAAGCTGACGCGAAGCCCAAGGCAGAGAATGTCGTTGCTCCCCTGCGCGGTGCCGCGAAGGCGCTTGCGTCGAACATGGACTCAAGCCTGACGGTGCCGACCGCGACCAGCGTTCGCACTATTCCCGCGAAGCTGATGATTGACAACCGCATCGTCATCAACAACCACCTCAAGCGTGCGCGTGGTGGCAAGGTTTCGTTCACCCACCTCATCGCATGGGCGATTATCCAGACTCTCAAAGAGTTCCCCAGCCAGAACGTGTACTACGACGAGCCAGATGGCAAACCTTCTGTCGTCACGCCCGCCCACATTAATCTCGGCATCGCGATCGATATGCCGAAGCCTGATGGCACTCGTGCGTTGGTTGTTCCGGGAATCAAGAACGCCGAGACGATGGGCTTTGGCGAGTTCCTTGCCGCCTATGAAGATGTCGTTTCGCGCGCTCGCGCTAACAAGCTCACGGGCGCCGACTACATGGGCAACACGATTTCGTTGACCAACCCCGGAGGAATCGGAACCGAACACTCGGTGCCTCGCCTCATGCGCGGCGCGGGAACAATCGTGGGTGCTGGTGCGCTCGAATACCCTGCCGAGTTCCAAGGAGCAAGCCTCCGCACGCTCGCCGAGCTCGGTATCGGCAAAACAGTCACGCTCACGAGCACGTACGACCACCGTGTCATCCAGGGGGCAGGCTCAGGTGAGTTCCTCAAGAAGATTCACGAGCGTCTCATCGGCGAGAACCACTTCTACGAAGACATCTTCGCTGCTCTTCGTATCCCTTATGACCCCATCCACTGGGCTAACGACATCAACGTCGATCTCGCGGACAACATCAACAAAACCTCACGCGTTCAAGAGCTCATCAACGCTTTCCGGGTTCGCGGTCACTTGATGGCAGACACCGACCCGCTCGAATATCGCCAGCGCTCGCACCCCGACCTCGACATTTCGAGCCACGGTCTCACGTTCTGGGATCTCGACCGTGAATTCGTCACGGGTGGTTTCGGTGGCAAGCGTCAGGCATTACTTCGCGAGATCCTTGGAATGCTGCGCGACGCTTACTGTCGCACCGTCGGCATCGAGTACATGCATATTCAAGATCCCGAACAGCGCCGCTGGATTCAGGATCACGTTGAGAAGCCGTACACGAAGCCCACACATGACGAGCAGATGCGCATTCTGGGCAAGCTCAACGAAGCAGAAGCGTTCGAAACGTTCTTGCAGACCAAGTATGTCGGCCAGAAGCGCTTCAGCCTTGAGGGCGGCGAGTCCACGATCGCTCTGCTGGATGCCGTGATTCAGAAGGCCGCCGAAGCCAACCTTGAAGAGGTCGCCATCGGTATGGCTCACCGCGGCCGTCTGAGCGTTCTCACTAATATTGCAGGCAAGACCTACGGTCAGATTTTCCGGGAGTTCGAGGGCACTCAAGACCCGCGCACCGTTCAGGGCTCTGGTGACGTGAAGTACCACCTCGGCACCGAGGGCACCTTCACTGCGGCTGACGGCCGCCAGATTCCTGTCTACCTTGCCGCTAACCCTTCGCATTTAGAAGCGGTAGACGGTGTTCTCGAGGGTATTGTCCGCGCTAAGCAAGACCGCCGCCCCATCGGTTCGTACGCGGTTCTCCCTGTCATGGTTCACGGCGATGCCGCTATGGCTGGCCAAGGCATCGTTGTTGAGATTCTCCAGATGTCGCAATTGCGCGCGTACCGCACCGGCGGAACAATCCACATCAACATCAACAACCAAGTTGGATTCACGACCCCGCCGAGCGAGGGTCGCACGTCGCAATACTCCAGCGATGTCGCGAAGACGGTTCAGGCACCGATTTTCCACGTAAACGGGGATGATCCCGAGGCCGTCGTCCGTGTGGCCGAGCTCGCGTTTGCGTACCGCCAAAAGTTCCACCGCGACGTTGTTATTGACCTGATCTGCTACCGCCGTCGCGGGCACAATGAGGGCGACGACCCCTCGATGACGCAACCGCTGATGTACAACCTGATCGAGGCCAAGCGCTCCGTTCGCACCCTGTACACCGAGGGTCTCGTCGGTCGCGGCGACATCACTCAAGAAGAGTACGAAGCAAGTCATCAGGATTTCCAGGATCGTCTGGAGCGCGCTTTCGCCGAGACGCATGCCGCTCAGACCGGTTCGATGCCCATCCTCACCAAGGACGGCAATGGAGTTTCTGACCTTGAGCGCCCCGGCTCTCAACGAGACGATGCAATTGGCGAACCCATCACAACCGGCATCGACGAGAGCATCGTGCAGCTCATCGGTGACGCCCACGCCAACCCGCCTGCCAACTTCTCCGTTCACAAGAAGCTGCAGGCTCTGCTCAAGAAGCGCACCGACATGAGCCGCAACGGTGGCATCGACTGGGCCTTTGCCGAGTTGCTCGCCATCGGCTCTGTGCTGCTCGAAGGTACCCCAGTTCGTATGGCCGGTCAGGATTCTCGTCGAGGCACCTTCGTGCAACGTCACGCTGTTCTGCACGACCGTGAAAACGGTCAAGAGTGGCTGCCCCTCCAGAATCTCTCGGAGAGCCAGTCACGCTTCTGGATCTACGACTCGCTGCTCAGCGAATACGCGGCGCTCGGCTTCGAGTACGGCTACTCGGTTGAGCGCGCCGACGCTCTCGTCATGTGGGAAGCCCAGTTCGGTGATTTCGCGAACGGTGCCCAGATCGTCGTAGACGAGTTCATCTCGAGCGCCGAGCAGAAGTGGTCGCAGCGATCAAGCGTTGTCATGTTGCTGCCGCACGGCTACGAAGGTCAAGGCCCCGACCATTCCTCGGCACGTATCGAGCGCTATTTGCAGCTCTGTGCCGAGAACAACATGATCGTGGCTCGCCCCTCGACCCCCGCGTCGTACTTCCACTTGCTGCGCCGTCAGGCATACTCGCGGCCGCGTCGTCCGCTGATCGTGTTCACGCCCAAGGCGATGCTTCGTCTGCGCGGCGCCACGAGTGATGTCGCTGAATTCACGAGTGGTCGCTTCGAGCCGGTTATTGACGACGTACGTCTCGACGACAAGTCAGCTGTGAGTCGCGTCATCGTCACTTCGGGCAAGACCTACTACGACATCGTCGCCGAACTCGACAAGCGCGAGATCACAAACATTGCTGTCGTGCGCATGGAGCAGTTCTACCCCCTCCCCGTCACCGACATGACCGAGGTGCTAGACCAGTACCCGAACGCAGACATCGTGTGGACGCAGGATGAGCCTGAAAACCAGGGTGCTTGGCCATTCATCAGCTTGGAATTGCAGCGCCACATTGAGTCACGCGAAATCAAACTGGCTTCACGTCCGGCATCCGCCTCACCGGCGACCGGTTCGTCTAAGCGCAGTGCTCTCGAGCAAGCTGA
>Ga0209344_10003736_pt1 | contig 14675 bp, 15 predicted proteins | sample Cruoilmetagenom6_FD_187293 | JGI IMG/M metagenome (GOLD analysis project Ga0209344, IMG submission 187293) | Oil polluted marine microbial communities from Coal Oil Point, Santa Barbara, California, USA - Santa Barbara Oil Seep Sample 6 (SPAdes)... | ecosystem: Environmental > Aquatic > Marine...
GGTGGCGTATGGCATTATTCAGGCTCTGGATGGTAATGTACTGGTTCCCATTCTATTTTCTGAAGCAGTCAACCTGCATCCTGTCTCTATCATATTGGCGGTTCTGTTTTTTGGCGGGATTTGGGGATTCTGGGGTATTTTCTTTGCGATACCTCTGGCCACGCTACTCAAATCGCTGGTTACTGCCTGGCCGAGGGGCTTGAAGTCACAGATTAAGGCGGAATAACAACGCCTGTTCAGCCTTCATATCTCCATATTCTATGAATGAATCTTTTCGGAGAGGGCCAATCTAGGCCAGCAGAAAACTCTTTTGCAATCTTGAAACAGCATCAGGAGGTTTTGTATGGAACTTAACTTTTCACTCATCTGGTATCACTCATATCAATTGGGTATTGCTTTTCTGTTAGCGTTACCGATTGCCCTGAACCGTGAATATAAGGCCCGTGGGGCTGGTATGCGCACTTATCCATTAGTCAGTATTGCCTGCTGCGCCTTCATGTTGGTCGCCAGAGATGTCTATGATGGCGACGCCGCTGAAGCCAGGGTGATGTACGGCATTATTACTGGTATGGGATTTATTGGTGGTGGTGCCATTTTGAAAAATAATAGTGGGGTGAGTGGAACAGCAAGCGCAGCTGGAATCTGGTTAACCGGTTCTATTGGTTTATCAGTTGCTTACGCCCGTTATGAGATTGCCATTGTTTTAACCTTAATGGGATTTCTGATATTTCAGATTTGCAGCTTTTTTAAACACGATGATGAAACATAAAACCGGGATATATTCCTGGAGCTTTCGTCCATTCTAAGTGGTATATCTAAATAATTAACATATGTTAATGCGCTATTTATAGCCAGAATCCAATATCAAGTCGTTGTTTTTTCGCTGGAACCATAGCAATTTAAGAATAGTCAGTACTTTTAAGATAGGTAATATTCTTTAGTGTCTATTGGTAATTCAGAGTTTAAGATGCCAACTTTAATCTATATTTTTTTATTTGATGTATGAACAGGAGGCTATATGCCTAGAATGAAATTAGCATTACAGACTATTCCAGCAGCATTGTTGTTATTAAGTCAGGCTGCATTTGCTGAAACCCATGTGGTCACCGCGGTTGGTATGAAGTATGAACCTTTGGTGGTTAAAATCGCACCGGGCGATACGGTTCGCTGGGAAAATATGCCCACACATAATGTAGAAACGGTTGATGGTCTGGTGCCGGAAGGTACAGAGAAAATCAACTCACCGATGGGCGAAAATTATCAGCATACGTTTGAGAAAGAAGGTATTTATGTTTATATCTGTACTCCTCACATTGGAGCCGGTATGGGCGGCGCAGTGATTGTTGGTGAACCAACCAATCTGGATGATATTAAAGCTGCTGATGTTACCGGGGGTGTTGGCCGAGTAGTCAAAAAAACCATTTCTGAAGCCGAATCAATGTAACTTCTTTAATAAGGTTGCTTTCAAAAACCTCCTGTTGTTATGACGGGAGGTTTTTTTATGCCCCCTTGATATTGAAATATTAGTCCCTATCTTCTTTTGATAACGTTTATCGTTATTGTTTGTTAATGATTCTTAATTATAGTTAGAGGCCAATATGAAAGTGATGAATTATCTTGCCGCTGCGGCGCTCAGTTTTGGTGTTGCCACAATGGCAAAAGCTGAAACAGTAGAGCATTTTAAAGGTGAAAGCGCCGAATCCCTTGAAGAGGCGGTGACAAATTTTAAACGTTATAACCAACGGCTCGAAAGTTTACTCAAAAAAGACTCGATGTCAGCTGATGATGTGACTAAAGTCCATGAACTGACCTATACCCTGGAAAATGCCCTGGCGAAAATTAACGATGAGCTGGACAAGTTAGCGGTAACACTGGAAGAAGTACATCTGGCCTCAGAAAAATATGATGCTGATGCAGTTCGGGATCACGGTGATGCTTATATGGAGGTTATCAATACCATCAGTAAGATGGGTCAATAAGAGTGAACAGGAATCGTGCTGCATGGTAGAAGTCTGAACAGTTATCCTTAATTTTTTGTTCAGAGGTTGATATGAAAGCCCATTTTGCAGTTATATGCAGCTTGTTGTTATCAGGAAATGTTATTGCTGAGCATGAGAATTATCAGCAATGCATATTTGATGAATCACTGAAGGCTGAACTTGAAGTTTCTGGTGAACCGATAACAAGCTATTGCACCATGCGGTTTTTTGATACTGCGCCAACGGCATTTCAGGCGCTGGTGCTACTTGATAATCTTGAAGATATGAAACAACGCGACCCCAAGTTTAAAGCCTTTTATGACACGGTTCGCAAGAGTGGGTCAAACGATATCTATACGGATAGGCAAATCGTGTTGATGTATATTGATAAGCGCGAAGTTCAAAAAGATTGATTCAATAGAGTAAATCAATTAAAGCCCACTTCAACGTGGGTTTTTTTGTGCAAAAAAAAGCCCGCCTAAGGCGGGCTTGTCGGCAATGGTCATACAGAAACAGCAAATCTGGGAGAAATGGCTGTTTTATTACATATTTAAAACATGTTCTGCATACCTTCTCCGTCAACGTTGAAGCTGATTAAAAGTCGTAGGTAATGCCGCCAAAGAACAGACGTTCACGACCTGCTAACTTACCTTCGTTACGGCTAACCAGGAATTCCTTGTCGAACAGGTTTTCTACAGCAGCAAACAAAGTCACACCTGAGTTTGGAACCCGGTAATTCACAGAGGCATTCCAGATGGTGTAGCTAGGGATAGTACCTTCAATGCCATTACCTGTTTCAACACGGGTGTTTTCATCATCAACAAACTGTTTGCTGACATGTTGTACACCGATGCGTGCATCCCAGCCAGCAACATGTTGATAACCCAGATCCAGATTAAGCATATGTTCTGGAGCATATTGCATGCGGTTGCCATCATTGGCTGGATCTTCAGCTTTTTTGTACTCAGCCGTCCAAAGATTGGTATAGGCACCAGACACATAAATATTGTTGTCCCAGCCATAGATATCACCAAAATTGATACGACCCGCTAACTCAAGACCTTGTTGCTCACTTTCACCACTGTTGTCGAACGTACCGCCGTTATCCACGATTGTGTTGTCGATTTCGTTATGGAATAACGTTGCAGAGGCCACTACACCAGTAAAGTAGTTAGAGCGAACGCCCACTTCAAACAATGTGCTTTCTTCAGGCTCAGCACGTTCACCAGGTGCTGTGAAATCACGATCAGCACGTGCTGGTGAAATACCTTCATGCACACCGGCAAAAACGGTGGTGTTGGTAATGCCGTTCCATGCGACACCAAAGCTTGGCAGGAACTCGGTAAAGTCATCGGTAGCCCGTGCCGAAGCATCAAGGTCATCCTGATCACGAGTCCTGACATCTTCTACACGGAAACCCGGTGTAAATGACCAGTTACCGACATAAGTGGTGTTCTGTGCATAATAGGAAAGTGCAAACGCTTCTTGTTTTGCGCCTTCCAATGTATTTGCAGAATCGTTATCTAATGCAAGTTGGTAGCTCTCACGTTCAGCAGCATTTGTAGCAAAAACTTCCTGGCGATGTGCTTTTTCCTGATGATAGCGAACACCGACAATCGAGTCGTTTTCCAGGCCAAACAGGTTATGAGAGAAGTCGGCACGAGATTCAGCGCCCCAGGTATAGAATTGACGTGGTGCATGACGACCACCACAAATGCCAACATCCTGGTTACCCAGCTCAGCAGTATTTGCTGCGCCAGCACCACCGTTTGCAGCATCACAATTACGTAGACGTGATACCCACTGACCGCCAACTAATCGACCACTGTTACTTCCACGTAATCCATTGCGGAACGTATCGGTGTAATAAGCTTGTGAACGTAAAGTAAAGTTATCATTAACTTCAAATTTATGCGTCAGCTGAACTACATCACGATCCTGTTCCCATTCATCAAGTTCGACCGTTGGATGTGAATAAGGATCCTGATCATATTCGTCACGAGTGAGATAGTTTTCAGTTTGATTACGACGGTCACGAGTGTGAACCAATTTCAAACCAAGGGTTTGACGGTCAGTAATATTCAGTTCGCCTTTAAAGCGGTAATCTTTAACATCAAACTCGGCATCATCATAAACGCCGTCACCTTTATTTTGGGTAAAGTCAAACATGACCCCACCAAGCTCGTTACCATAACCAACGTTACCATGTAGCAAACGATAATCTTGATTACCAAAAGCTGAGGTAAGACTTCCTTCAATTTCACCACTACGTGGAACGGGTCTGGTGACAAAGTTAACTGCACCACCCAACGTTTGAGGTCCATAAAGGATTTGACCTGCACCTTTGATTACTTCGACACGGTCTATAACGCTTGATGGCGTGGTGTAATGGACAACTGGGTCTACATACGGCGCAAGTTGCAATGGCACGCCATCTTCCATAATCATAGCTTTTGCGCTACGACGCGGATTTTGCCCACGAATACCGATATTAGTATCGAAACCCATGCTTCCGTCTGGCACAACATTGATACCTGGAACGGTGCGGAGTCTTTCGATGTTAGAGATTGGGCGACGGTCTTGCAGATACTCATCATCGATGACATCAAAAGAGCCTGGAATCGCTTCCAAACGATCCGGCAAGATCCCTGTAACAGTCATTTTGCCAGTATCAACAGTATCTTCCTCAGCCAGAACGGCATAAGGCATCAGCATCAGCGATGACATTATCGCGGTGCTGATGATTTTTGGTTTTATATTCATTTCTCTCTCCTGTACGTAAAAAGCCCGTGCAGGCTAGCTCTACGCTTATGGGCTTGATATAGGAAAAATTCCTAAAACTTGTTCGAGGAAAGGTTCTGGCAAGGTGTTTTAAGATGTAGCAAAGACAGTGACTTTGCAGGTGGTTTAAATGAACCAATTTTGTTGGAAAATAGTTTTAGCTGTTATTTATTTTTATCAAGATAAAAATCGAAGCCATTCCAGGCTGTGGCTGAAATAGTGCATCAAGATGGCTGTATACAAACATTTTTAAAAATTGTTGTTTAAAACAACTAAATTCAAAAAAAATGTTGTTTAAATACAACTAAACAGAATTTTATGTTCGTTTTAGTAAACTGATTTAGGGAATTTGCGCACGAATTTTCAGGAGAAATGCCTTTTTCTTGCCATCTACTGCACACTCTTTACCAATTTAAAGATCGAGCTGTATGACAGCCTTTAGAGATAAAACCAAATCAGACTGGTTACTGTATAAAAATTGTCACAGGTCAAATAACAGCACATATTTGCTTATAAATAGCATTGCGGTGATGGTATGATCCAAAACAAATTCATCAATTGGAGAGTCCAATGCGTCATTCCCGTTCAATTATTACTGCAGCCATCATTATTGCTATAGCGGTTTTTGTGGTGGCAATCGTTTCATCTTTTATTTCCGGAACCAGTGAGCATTACGATCGTCCAAGCTCTCCAAAAGAAGTACTGGAAAAAATGTCTGAAGCCGTTGAGTCCACTGATGAAACTGCTCAAGTTGAAGAACCTGCCGAGACTAGTGAAGAAGTTTCTCAGGCAGCTCAACAGGAAGCAGAGGCACTGGAAAGCAATACCCAGGAAGAAGTGTTGGATAATACAACTGAAGCAGTCGAGTCAGCTATTGAAAGCGCCAGGGAAACCAGTAAGAGCGTGAGTGACCGTGCTAATGAAGCGATTGCCGCGGCAGAAAACTCGGCCGCAGAAGGTCGTGCTGATGCTGAAGCACGACTGGCAGAAGTTGAAAAAGAAGCGGGTATTGCAGAAGAGCCTGCAGAGGTTGAACCAGCAACAGCAGAATCAAAAAATCATACAGTGACCGCCCAGGGATTAATTTATAACCCACTGGTGGTGACTATTGCGCCAGGCGACAGTGTTTCCTGGACCAATATGAGTACACATGATACTCAAGCAATTGAAGGTCTGGTTCCTGAGGGTACGGAATTATGGCACTCACCGATGAGTGAAAATTACACTCGTACGTTTACTCAGGAAGGTATCTATGTATATAAATGTACGCCGCATTTTGGTGCAGGTATGGGCGGTGCAATTATTGTAGGAGAACCCGTCAATCTGGAGCAGATTAAAAATTCTGGCGCCAAGGGTGCAGCAAAACGTCTGGTCAATAAAGCGGTACAAGCTGCTGAAGCTATGTAAATAGGATTCCCTCGCGAGCTGATGATAGATGCTCCCGGGGGATTTTTTTGTCTGTTATTTATCGCCAGCGCTGAATTTGTTCAATCAATAAAATCGTTAAATAGTCAGTAATTCAGTCAGTTACTGAGTAATGCTGGTTTTTTTCTGTTGAAGACTAACACCTTTTGATTTTTTACTGTATTCTTGCACGCTTCCTGACCGGTTGTATGTAAACCATCAGGTCGCGGAGCGGTAGTTCAGTTGGTTAGAATGCTGGCCTGTCACGCCGGAGGTCGCGGGTTCGAGTCCCGTCCGCTCCGCCATTTTTTTTGGTAGACCTTTCCATCTAAGTTAGTGCTGCCTGGTTATCAAGTTTGTTTCATTTAACTAAATCGAAACAGGTGATACCAGGAATGCCAGTGAAACTGACCATCCGAAGCTCATTCCCCACGTTTTAATTATCAATATAAATCTACTCAAACTTCAGAAAAGTTGTTTGCAGTAAAACAACCTCCCTCCACAAAAAAATTAATCAGAAGCTGGACATTATTATTGGCCGGAACCTGTATATTCGAAAATCAACAGACCCTAGACCCTAGACCCTAGAATCCCGTGGCATATCACTATCTGATGAGAAGTCGTTATCGCTTTAAAATGTGGATGGCAGCATTATTAAGCTGTAAGCACTGTCATATCATAATGGTTCAAATGGGGTGAACGTATGTATTTAAGCGGTCTCAAACAATGCCGATTATTTACATCGCTACACTGGATGACAATAAGTTTTATATCAGCAGGATTCCAAGTCAGGCAAAGAGGGTGTGTCCAAGGCGTTAATTCGTGGATTCTGCCGGGCATCTTGCATGTCATTAGTGGTGTTATACCCCCAGTTAGCGAAATATAACTGGATAGTGGATAGCGATGGGGTGTGGATAACATCCAATAAGGTAGGCAGACGATCTTCAATAAATAAAATGGTTGTTTGAGGGTGTGATTGTTGCAAATCATTGAGGATTTGCGGTTTTTTCAGTTTACGATCTAACCCGTAAATATGCGTCGGGATAATGTTTATCTGGTTTGCCTGAAGAATTGCCTGAACGAAACGTTCCTGCTTGGTGGTTATGATAAAAAGCTGGGACAATGGGATTTGTTGCAGCAGTTTGTCGATACCCGTATAAAGCGGGTTCATTTTTATCCAACCCGAAAAATCATTTTCAATCCAAATATCCCTGTACTCGCCGAAGCGTTTTTTTAATTCTGTGGTATCAAGCTGATCGCGAGACAGAATAGTGTCTATTTGTTTGGAAAAGTCAGTCATTAAAAGGTCGGGTTTTAATCCTTCAAATAACAGTCTACAAATTAATATGGCTTCAAAACCGGTTTCCATAAGCGGTCGGACATAGCGAAAATCGATCATGATTTGCTCAGGCAAATCTTCAGGCATGTCGTGCCAGAGTTGCGTTGCGACTTGCCAGCCAGTTATTCCTGTTTCAATCGCGCTATCACAAATTACCCCGTCAAAATCCAGAGCAAATAATTTATTCGCTGCGATCTTCAAAGCAAACAGTGTTCCGCATAGGCACCGGCTTCATTAGCTGTCCAGTCGCCTTTGGGTTTCTCTTTCATGTGTACACACCACTCATCCGAGCCGACCTCAGGAGTACAGGCTGAGAAGACTATGGCTAATGCCATCAGACCAAGAAATCGGAAACAATAACGGGTAATAGTCATTTTGAAGACTCCAGATGGGTTAGTTGGGCTCGCGCTGATAAACGACTTTACCCTGAAACAGGGTATGGCTGACCTGATGTTGGAACAACCATCCGCCAAACGGACTGTTTTTGCCGGCACTGATAAACGCTGATGGCAGGCAGTCATACTGGACATCCGGGTCAATAATACAGATATCTGCGCTGGCACCGGCTTTGAGCTGTCCAGCGTCAATACCCAGAATAGCCGCGGGTTGGCAGGTCAGGCTGGCAATTGCCTGATGTAGGCTGATTTCATCATCTTCAACTAATTTAAGGGTAAGAGGTAACAAGGTTTCCAGTGCCGAAAGCCCTGGCGTCGTTTCAGCAAACGGACCCAGTTTGGCGTCCGCATCCAACGGTTGATGATGAGAAGAAACCGCCTGGATAACACCATCGCGTAGGCCTTGTTTTAGCTGTTCACGATCCCGTACACCTCGTAAAGGCGGCATCACATGACTGAAACTGTCGTAATTACCCAGATCATGTTCACAAAGATGTAAGTGGTGGGCGCTGACATCAGCAGTGACAGGTAGTCCCCGATCCTGTGCTTCACGAATCAGTTTAACCGCTTTACCCGTGGATAAACTATGAAAGTGAGCGCGCACTCCGGTTTGTTCGATCAGAATCAAATCACGGCTTACGGCGATGGTTTCTGCACTTTCCGGAATACCCGATAACCCCAGCCGCGCACTGACAGTACCTTCATGCACACAACCCTGTTTCTGCAACCAGGGATCAGCTGCATTGATAAACACCGTTAAATCCAGCGTGGCGGCATATTCAAGAGCACGCCTCCAGACTACGGTATTTTTAATCTCGGTTACGCCGTTGCTGACGCCGACACAACCAGCCGCTTTTAACGCAGCCATCTCGGCCAGTAGTTCACCATTGAGTTTTTGGGTCAATGCGCCCACCGTCAACACCATGGTACGACCGGCTTTCTTGGCGCGATCCTCAATCAATTCGACCACTGCAGGATTATCTATAACTGGATCCGTGTCAGGGGGAACGGCGAGTGTGGTGATGCCACCAGCTACCGCAGCACGTGTTTCACTTTCAATGGTCGCTGTGTGTTCCTGGCCGGGTTCGCGCAGTCGTGCACTTAGATCCACCAGGCCGGGACAGACAATTTTGTTATATGCATCAATTTCAACATCGGCATCAAAGCCTGCCAAATCTTCCGCTATGGCAACAATTTTTCCGTCTTCAATATAGATATTGTGATCTATATCCAGCTGGCTGGCAGGGTCAATGACGCGACCATTTATAATACAAATCTTCATTATTCGATCTCTGCCTGTTCTGATTGGCTGGCCAGCGCCATAGACATCACTGCCATACGGATAGCAATGCCGTGAGTTACCTGCTCCAGGATCACTGACTGCGGCCCATCAGCAACCGATGAGGCTATCTCTACGCCTCGATTAATGGGGCCGGGATGCATAACGATGGCATCCGGTTTGGCATATTTGAGTTTTTCTTCCGTTAGTCCGTAACAGCGGAAATATTCCCGAGCGCTGGGTAACAATGCCCCTTGCATACGTTCCAGTTGCAGGCGCAGAGTAATCACTACATCGACTCCTTCCAGACCACTCGCCATATCGTGATAAACATGTACCCCAAGGGTCTGACTTTCTCTTGGCAATAAAGTCTGTGGACCAATAACGCGGATTTCACCAACCCCAAGTGTTGCTAAAGCCTGAATCTGTGAACGTGCTACACGCGAATGCAGAATATCGCCAATGATCGCCACGCGTAAATTGGCAAAATCCTGCTTGTGGCGGCGGATGGTAAACATATCAAGCATGGCTTGGGTGGGATGGGCATGGCAACCGTCACCAGCATTAATCACGCTGACATGTGGCGCCACATGTTGGGCAATAAACTCGGCCGCACCACTTTGATCATGGCGAACCACAAACATATCAGTGTGCATGGCTTCAAGATTATGCAGGGTGTCGAGCAGGCTTTCGCCTTTGGAGGTGGCTGATGTGTTGATATTAAAATTCATCACATCTGCTGACAGTCTTTTGGCAGCCAGTTCGAAAGTAGAGCGGGTACGGGTACTGTTTTCAAAAAACAGATTAATAATAGTTTTGCCGCGCAACAACGGGACTTTTTTTACCTGGCGATGACTGATGCCGGAGAACTGTTCAGCCCGATCCATAATTTCGGTTAATAAAGGGCGTTTCAGACCTTCAATGGTCAGAAAATGTCTGAGCTGGCCGCTCTCTGTCAGTTGATTACTCGGCATTCAGTGCTCCAGCTGCACGGATCTCCAGTTGTAAGCCATCTTTATTGCGCAGTTTCAGTTGTTGATTACGCGGCAAAATAACGGAGGCGCCAACAATATCCGGTCGAATTGGTAACTCGCGGCCATTTCGCTCGATTAGCACCGCTAATGTGACACTGGAGGGGCGACCATAATCAAAAATTTCATTTAGCGCCGCTCGCGTAGTGCGACCACTGTAAAAAATGTCATCCACCAGTACCAGATGACGATTATCGACTTCAAAAGGCAGATCGGATGGAGACACTTGAGGATGCATGCCGATACGCGTGAAATCATCACGATAATAGGCAATATTCAATGTACCCAGCGGGGCATCAAAAAAGTCTTCTCCAAGGATGTTTTGCAATGCTTTTGCCACCCAGACCCCGCCGGTATGTATCCCCACCAGCAACGGATCTTTATCGGCGAGTTCTTCGCGTATGGTTTCAGCCATCTCTTCGAGCAGGCTCTGAATTTCTGCTGATGTTTTGGGCATTGTCATTGTTGGTCCAGCCATGATTGAAGAATAATTTGAGCCGAGAGTTTGTCGACATCACTACGTTTGTCAGTCTGCATTTTACTGCGTATTCCCATTTGGCCGAGCGCTTCAAAAGTAGTTAAACGCTCATCCTGCCAGACCACTGGGATATTAAAACGATTGTTCATGCGATTGCCAAATTTTCTGGCTGCAGTGGTCATTAGTTGTTCAGTACCATCCATATTCAGCGGTAAACCCACAACGATAAGGCCGGGCTGCCATTCGGCTACTATTTTAGCGATATCATCCCAATCTGGAATCCCGTCCCGGGCCGATAAGGCAGCGATGCCTCTGGCGGTATGGGTTAAATGATGTCCAACTGCGACACCTATACTCTTCATGCCAAAGTCAAAGCCGAGAATATTTTTCTCTGTACTCATGCATGACCTGTTGTATTAGACATGAGATTGATATCAATGCCCAGTAATTTTGCTGCAGCCTGCCAGCGTTCATCAGCCGGTGTTTCATATAGCAGTTCCGGGGTTGCCTGAACGGTAAGCCAGCTGTTGTCGGCTATTTCCTGTTCCAGTTGTCCAGCTTCCCAGGCAGCATACCCCAGCGTCACAATTGAATGAGGAGGGCCATTCTCGGTACCTAATGATTCCAGGATATCGCTGGAGGTGGTTAAAAATGTTTCATCAGTAATCTTCAGCGTATTTTTCCACTGTTCGCCACCATCATGCACTACCATGCCCTGATCTTTCTGTACTGGCCCGCCAAATAGCACGGCTGTTTTAGTCGCCCATTCGGAATTGTTGGTAATCTGCAGATGATTAAGCAGTTCTTGCATCATGATCCGGGTCGGACGATTAATAATCAGACCCATCGCACCCTCTTCGTCGTGTTCACACAAATAAATTACCGAATGATAGAAAAAACTGTCTATCAGTGTCGGCATGGCGATGAGAAAATGATGTTTAAGTGAGTAAGACATAAATTAAAAGAAGGTGAACCCTACCTGGAATAAACGCTCTACCTCCTTGATATAACGTTTATTGGTTAAAAACAGAATCACATGATCTTCCGCCTCAACCACGGTATTGCGATGCGCAATAATCACTTCTTCCCCGCGTACAATTGCACCGATAGAAGTACCTGGTGGCAAGTCAATTTCATCAATTCGTCGACCCACCACCATCGATGAGCTTTTATCGCCATGAGCAATTGCCTCAAGGGCTTCAGCAGCCCCACGACGCAATGAATGCACAGCCACAATATCACCACGACGAATATGCGCCAGCAAACTGCCGATAGTGGCTTGTTGAGGGGATAGGGCAATGTCAATGGTACCGCTTTCAACCAGATCTACATAAGCAGCACGGTTAATCAGCGACAGCACTTTACGGGCTCCCAGACGCTTGGCCAGCATGGCTGACAGGATATTCGCTTCGTCGTCATTGGTCAGCGCGCAGAACAAATCCACATTGTCGATTTCTTCTTCGAGCAGTAGTTCTTCATTGGCCACATCGCCTAGTAAAACAATACTTTTTGATAACTCTTCGGATAAGTAATCAGCCCGGGCACTATTGGCTTCGATGATTTTAATTTGATAATCATGTTCCAGCGCTCGTGCCAGCCGTATACCGATATTGCCACCACCGGCCAGCATAATGCGTTTATAAGGTTTTTCCAGCCGCCGCAATTCAGCCATCACCGAGCGGATATCTTTGCTGGCAGCGATAAAAAACACTTCATCATCTGCTTCGATAACCGTTTCAGCTTCCGGCAGAATAGCTTTACCATTACGAAAAATAGCGGCGACCCGAGTTTCGGTTTTGGGAATATGTTTACGTAATTCGCGTAGGGGGTTACCGACTAATGGCCCGCCATGGAAAGCTCTCACCGCCACCAGCTGAACCAGTCCATCGGCAAAATCCAACACCTGTAAGGCATTCGGGTGACTGATTAATCTTTCAATATAATCGGTCACCAGTTGTTCAGGGCTGATTAATACATCAATGGCAATGGCTTCGTTACTGAATAATTCAGGTTTGGTGAGGTACTCCGGAGTACGGATCCGGGCAATTTTGGTGGGTGTGTTATACAGCGTATGACAAATCTGGCAGGCCACCATATTGGTTTCATCACTATTAGTGACTGCCAGCACCAAATCGGCATCCGCTGCACCGGCCCGTTCCAGCACATCAGGATGTGAGGCAAGTCCCTGTACCGTTCGAATATCGTAATGATCCTGAAGTTTATGCAGGCTATTGGCATCGGTATCGACCAGGGTAATGTCGTCATCTTCACGCGCGAGGGTGGCAGCAACAGAAGCGCCAACCTGTCCGGCACCGAGGATCAGAATCTTCATTACAAACCCTTATACTTGTTTACTATCAATGCCCAGTGCCCGAAGTTTCCGGTAAAGATGGGTGCGTTCCATGCCAGCTAATTTAGCGGCTTTTCCCACATTGCCATCGGTTTCCTGCAGTTTTTGCAGCAGATAAATTCGTTCAAACTGTTCGCGTGCTTCGCGTAAAGGCTGATCAAAATTGATACCGGTGACATCATCCGCTTGAGGTGGCTGCTCTGACTGCAGTGCGGTTTCCACATCATCGACGTCAATATCATCGGAATCACCCAAAACCAGCAATCGCTGGATAACGTTTTTCAGTTCGAGCACATTGCCCGGCCAGGCATAATTGCGGAGACGATTTTGTGCGGCGACAGTAAAACGACGATAGGGCAGATCGGCCTGGGTGGTTTGCTGATCGACAAAAAAGTGCACCAGTTCGGGAATGTCCTCAACGTGATCACGCAAAGCAGGCAGTTGCAACGTGATGGTATTGAGCTGATAAAACAAACCTTCGCTGAAATCGCCGCGGGCGATGAATTTATCAAGGCCCAACTGGGTAGCACAGATTAACTGACACTCTTTTAATCTGCCGCTTTCCAGCAAATGCTGCAGCAAGGCCTGAGCTTCATCACTGAGTAAGGCGACATCATTGATATATAGCGTATTGTTTTTGGCCAGTGAAATCAGTTTGTGGCTGTCGGATGGAAAACTTTCCGGACTGACTTCAATAAATTTGCCACTGTTGTACAGGCCCAGTCTATGCAGATAATAGGCAAAACAGTGTTTGCCTGTTCCGCCTTCGCCAATCAGCAAAATAGGCATTTCGTGTCCGGCAATGCGCTCAGCTTGCTCACGAAGCTGGGTCATTTTGGCACTTTTGCCGACGGGTTCTAATGCAAACTCATGACGCTGGGCGGCCTGTTTGGCTCGATTTTCAATGGCTAATTCAACCGCACGAAGCAGTTTGGCCATGGATAATGGTTTTTCAATAAAATCACTGGCACCTGAGCGGGTAGCTTCGACAGCCGTTTCAATCGTGCCATGCCCGGACATCATGACGATAGTGACGCCAGTGTTCTGTTGTTTGAATTCCTTAAGCAGTGTAATCCCGTCAACATCGGGCATCCAGATATCCAGCAAGACCAGTTGAGGCTGTTTTTGGGTAAAGACCAGACGCGCCTCTTCACCATTGCTTGCGGTGATTACCCGGTAGGCTTCGTCTTCAAGAATATCTTTAATGAGTTCACGAATATCGGGCTCATCATCGACAACTAAAATCAGTGGTTTTTCGTTGCTCACGCCTAGTCTTCCTCCAGTGGTAGCCGGATTATTATACCTGCTCCTTCGGGGTTAAGGTTTTCTGCCCAGACATCCCCGCCATGTTCTTCAATAATTTTTTTGACAATCGCCAGTCCCAGCCCGGTTCCTTTGATTTTGGTGGTTGCATAAGGCTCAAACAATTTGTCCACCATGTTTTGCGGAAGCCCTGGCCCCTGGTCATTGAAAGTGATTTCCAGCCACGGCATATGCTGCTGCACAATAATGTGATAACTAATGGCTATATCTACAGGTTTACCGGCTTCTTCACTGGCTTCGATGGCATTTTTTAACAGATTATGAAATACCTGCCGCATGCGGTTTTTATCAAGTTTGATACGAATTTCCGTAGGGC
>Ga0209344_10003737_pt1 | contig 14672 bp, 9 predicted proteins | sample Cruoilmetagenom6_FD_187293 | JGI IMG/M metagenome (GOLD analysis project Ga0209344, IMG submission 187293) | Oil polluted marine microbial communities from Coal Oil Point, Santa Barbara, California, USA - Santa Barbara Oil Seep Sample 6 (SPAdes)... | ecosystem: Environmental > Aquatic > Marine >...
CGTAAAAACGGAAAATACATCTGGCCAATCTATGATAGCTACGATATTTTTATAGCTGATTTAGAAGGTAACATCGTTAAGCAACTCACCAATGAAGTTGGTTATGATGCAGAACCAACAGTGTCACCAAAAGGCGATAAAATTGTGTTTACATCAACAAGAAGTGGTGATTTAGAATTATATACCATGAATATTGATGGTTCTGATGTAAAGCAGATCACAAACGAATTAGGCTATGATGGTGGTGCTTTCTTTTCGCCTGATGGTACAAAACTAATTTTCCGTTCATCACGTCCTAAAACAGAGCAAGAAATTAAAGAATATAAAGATTTACTTGCTGAAGGTTTAGTAGAACCAACTAACATGGAACTATATATTTGTAATGCTGATGGCAGTGATTTACGTCAGTTAACTGATTTAGGCAACGCTAACTGGAGTCCGTTTTTTCATCCTTCAGGAGAGAAAGTTTTATTCTCTTCTAACTTTGAAGCAGAACGCGGTTTCCCATTTAATTTATACTTAATAGATATTGATGGTAAAAATCTCGAACGTGTTACTCATAGTGAAACGTTTGATGCCTTTCCTGTGTTTTCTAATGATGGAAAATATTTGGCATTTTCTTCAAATAGAAATAATGGAGGCGGAAGAGATACAAATTTGTTTATTGCAGAGTGGCAAGACTAAAGAAATTGACATTTTAAAATAACTCTCGCTAAGATTCATTCGCTTTACGCTAAATGTGAGATTCTTGCTATTGTCGCAATTACAAAAAACCTTTTACTTGTCGTTCTTCTCTAAACGTTCTCGTTCTTCGGTATCAATAGCACGAGCATTACTGTTTAGTTTTGTGTTTCCGAACTTATATCTAAAACCTAGTCTCACATAACGATCGTCAACATCTGTATATCCTAAACTATTTTGATTTTGATATTGTGTGCTGTAATCAAAATCATGTGTATTAAATAAATCACTAACCGAAAGGGAAAGGACGCCTTGTTTATTAAAAATTGTTTTAGAAATAGCTAAATCTGAAATTAATCGATTTTCAACAATTTGAAAACCTTGTAAGCTTTTACCTGCCCAAGTTAAAGCCAAGCTAATATTTAAACTGTTATCTTTTAATAAGGTAAAATCATTTTGCAGCTCAGAATAATTAGACCATTGATCTTTAGTTACGAAACCTTGTCCAAAATCGGTTTCTTCTTCAAAATTATAGAACGATGTTACTGCATAAACAGACCATCGATTTGAGACATCAAAACTGGTGATAAAATCAAAACCAAACTCAATTGTTTTATCAAAGTTTACTGAAATAGATTCCAAAACATTAGATGTATTGTTTTGTCTTGGGATTTCAGAAATAGCGCCATCATAATTTTTATAATAAGCCTCAAATGTGAAATAATCTATGATATTTGTTCCAACTTTAATGTGATCAGTGAAGGTTGGCACCAAAAACGGATTTCCAGACACCACATAATTATCATTTAAGAAAAAATGAAACGGATTTAAAGCGGCATAACTTGGTCGTGCCAAACTGCGTTTGTAGTTAACATATAAATTATAATTATTAGAGATATTGTATTGGAAACTCGCATTTGGAAACCACTCCAAATAGTCTTGTGTATTGACAATATTTGTTAAAGGTGACTCCCCTTCAATCTTGGTTTGTTCAGCACGTAAACCAGCATTAATACTCCATTTTTCTGAACTTAAATCATAATTAACGTAAGCTGCATAAATATGTTCCTTATAATTAAAAGCATTAGAATTTAGCGCATCAATTGTCTCATTTCCTGTATTGAGATCTACATCAAACTGTGTGATATCACTTTCAGTATTTGTGTTAGAAAATTTAATTCCAGTTTCAAAGTTTGAGGATTCATTTATAGGCAAACTATAATCTATTTTTGTTGCAAAAATATTAGTATCTTGATTGTTTTCTGTATTGAAAGCACTTGCGTTTAAAAACACGTCATTCACATCAAAAAAATTACTAGTTACATCTTGAATTCTTTCGTAATTATAAGTTGTGTAATGCGCATTTACAATCAATGTTCCTTTTGTAAAACTGTGATTAAAGTCTATATCAAAAGCTAAATTAAATTTATTATCTCTTGATAAATTATCTGCAGTAAATCGAGATAAAAAATTGTCATTAACATCACTAATGTCAGTATTATTTGCAATTTTATATTTAAAATAAGGTAAATACAACGCGTTAGATGATAAACTTAAGGTATTATTTTCACTAATAAAATAATCAAAGTTTGCATTAAGGTTGTGTGTTTCAGACCACGTGTTTCTGTTGGTAAGCGAATTCCAACTTTGATCAAATTCATTAGAGTTGTTTAAGAAATTAACTGTATCATCGCCTTCTCTATTAATCTTGTCATTTGAATAACTGTAATTCAAATTCAAGCTAATGTTTTCATTTTTAAAAAAATGGCTTGTTCCTACAGTATATTTCGGGAAAACACCTTGCGTATAATTTGTAAAAATACTTCCTCTATAACCTGTTATGAGGTTTTTGGTCATGACAATATTTATCACTACTCCACTTTCAGCATCATATCTAGCTGAAGGGTTTGTAATCACCTCAACAGACTTGATTGCATTTGCCGATGAACCTGTTAATAACTGATTTAAATCTTCAGAAGACAAGTTGACTTTTCTATTATTAATATAGACCGTTGGATTGGAATTTTTAACTGTAATTTCATCACCAATAACCAAAACACCAGGTGTGCTTTTCAATACCTGAAGCATATTGCCTTCAACCAAAGCTGTTTTTTCTATATTAAATACTAATCTATCAGCTTCTCGCTTTATGGTAGGTTTCTTAACAAGAATGCTTACTTCATCTAAACTTTCAGAAACTTCACTAAGTTGAATTGCTTGTAAATCTAAATCACCTGTGAGAATAATCTTTTGATCAAAGTTATCAAAACCGATATAACTAATTTTTAATATGTAAGTGTTGGCTTCTAAATTTTCGATGCTAAAAAACCCATTTTCATTAGTTGAAGTTCCTTTTAATAGTTCACTCTCATCTTGGTTTAAAATAATGACGTTAGCAAACTCTATCGGATTATTACCAACATCAATTACAGTTCCAGAAACAGATAGAGTCTGCCCATAACACATTAGTGAGTACAGTAATAAGAACATGAAATTGAGTAGGGATTTCAAATTTAATTAGGGTTTTAAAACGCAATATAACATTTGTTTTCAAATTTTATTTACTGATTTTCCATACATATTAGGGTTTTTGTAAACATTTATAGCATTTTATGCATAATAAATCAATTATATTTGCAAATCATTATTGAGATGAATTAGGATTTTATGAAGCACATTAGAAATTTTTGCATTATTGCGCATATTGACCACGGAAAAAGCACACTAGCGGATCGTTTACTTGATTTTACTGGAGCTGTTACTGCTCGTGAAAAACAAAACCAACTTTTAGATAGTATGGATTTGGAGCGTGAACGTGGTATCACTATTAAATCGCATGCCATTCAAATGGAATATACTTTTGAAGGCCAAGACTATGTGCTTAATCTTATTGATACTCCTGGTCATGTAGACTTTTCATACGAAGTATCTCGTTCTATTGCTGCCTGTGAAGGTGCTTTATTAATTGTTGATGCTGCTCAAAGCATTCAAGCACAAACAATTTCTAATCTTTATCTTGCATTAGAGAATGATTTAGAAATTATTCCAGTTCTTAATAAGGTGGATTTACCTAGTGCAAATCCCGAAGAAGTAACAGACGACATTGTAGATCTTTTAGGTTGTGATCCCGAAGAAGTTATTCACGCAAGTGGAAAAACTGGTTTTGGAGTTGATAATATTTTAGAAGCTATTATAAAACGTGTTCCTGCTCCAAAAGGGGATCCTGATGCACCATTACAAGCCTTAATTTTTGACTCGGTTTACAATACATTTAGAGGAATTGAAACCTATTTTAGAGTCTTTAACGGCGAAATTAAAAAAGGACAGAAAATTAAATTTGTCGCTACAGATAAAGAATATTTTGCTGATGAAGTTGGCACTTTAAAACTAAACCAAGTACCTAAACAAAGTGTAAAAGCTGGTGATGTTGGGTATTTAATCACAGGAATTAAAACAGCTAAAGAAGTTAAAGTTGGTGATACTATTACCGATTTTGCTAACCCAACAACCAATATCGTTGAAGGTTTTGAAGACGTAAAACCTATGGTATTTGCTGGTATTTACCCTGTAGACACCGAAGATTACGAAGAACTTCGTAACTCCATGGAAAAGCTACAATTAAATGATGCTTCTTTAGTGTTTCAAACAGAAAGCTCTGCAGCACTGGGCTTTGGTTTTCGCTGTGGATTCTTAGGAATGTTACACATGGAAATTATACAAGAACGTTTAGAACGTGAGTTTGATATGACTGTAATTACAACAGTTCCTAACGTTTCTTATAATGCTTACACAAATAAAAATCCTGACGAAGCCTTTATTGTAAATAATCCATCAGATTTACCAGAGCCAACAACAGTAAATCGTGTTGAAGAGCCTTATATAAAAGCAACCATTATTACAAAATCAGATTTTGTTGGTAATGTGATGTCTCTTTGTATTGAAAAGCGAGGTATGGTTTTAAATCAAACGTATTTAACACCAGAACGTGTTGAATTAACTTTTGAAATGCCTTTGGCTGAAATTGTTTTTGATTTTTATGATCGTCTTAAAACGGTATCAAAAGGCTATGCTTCTTTTGATTATTCACCAATTGGAATGAAAGTCTCAAAATTGGTTCGTTTAGATATTTTATTAAACGGTCAAACTGTTGATGCGCTATCTGCCTTAATTCATACTGATAATGCGCAAAATATTGGTAAAAAAATGTGTGAGAAGCTAAAAGAACTCATACCTAGACAACAGTTTGATATTCCTATTCAAGCTGCAATTGGTGCAAAAATAATTTCTAGAGAAACGATTAAAGCCTTACGTAAGGATGTAACTGCAAAATGTTATGGTGGAGATATTTCTCGTAAGCGTAAACTTTTAGAGAAACAGAAAAAAGGTAAAAAACGTATGCGTCAAGTAGGTAATGTTGAAATTCCTCAACAAGCATTTATGGCTGTTCTGAAGTTGAATGATTAGATTCATTATTTAATTTTTCAACATCAAAGTGCTTTCCTAAGTAGACTAGTTTATAGCCTTCTTTTATATTATCGGTATCTTTACTGAAAGAAGAGATGATTTCTAATTCACCTTCGTCACTTTTTATGAAAAGAGGAATCACATTTTTATCTTTAATAGCAGTATCTATTAACGAATTATAATGTTCTTGATTATTAATTTCTATCTCATGAATAGCAGGATAATTTCGTGCAACTTCACTTAGTTGGATATAATCATCTGTATGCGAAAACAAACCCTCTTTAGGATTGTTACTATCGTCATTCATTTCTTCTGCAGTAACTAATCTGAAGCTTCCATGTTCTCCAAAACTCTTACCAAAACGTTCAATCGTGTATTTATTAATATCTGAATTACCTGTCATTGCCATTAAATATCCAACATCATTAAGTTCTATATTATCAGATAATGTGTCTGAATAAATATCTGCATTCATTGCTTCTAACCCAAGCTCTTTAGCGCTATTAACATTAGACTGATTGCTATCTATCATTACCACACTTCTATTATTTTCCTCTAAATAATGACCAATCAGTCTTGAGAATTTTGAGGCTCCTATAATTAAAATACCATCAGATTTTGTTAAAAACACACCAACAATTTTAGCAAATACTCTTGCTGTTGTTGCGTTGAGTAAAACTGTTCCAAGAACAATCATAAATACCAAAGGTGTAATATATTCAGCACCTTCAACACCTTGTTTTAATAATTTACTACCAAAAAGCGATGCAATACCTGCTGCAACGATACCTCTTGGACCAACCCAACTGATAAACAACTTTTCGTTGGTTTTAAGTTTTGATCCTGCTGTACTTAAAAACACTGCTAATGGTCTAATAATAAATACAACTATTGCAAATAGGGCAGCTGTTTCCCAATTGTAGAGTAACAGTAAATCATCGATATTGATATTTGCAGCAAGAAGAATAAACAAAATAGAAATTAATAAGACACTCAAAGACTCTTTAAAATAAAGAAGTTCCTTTATATTTTGAAGTTTTCCGTTACCTAAAACCATTCCCATAACCACAACAGCTAATAAACCTGATTCATGAGCAAAAACATCAGATTCTACATACACCAATAACACTGTTGATAACGACACAACATTCAATAAATAATGAGGAATTAGATTTTTGTTAATCGCAAATGCAAGAGCATGAGCAAATGTGAACCCAAAAGTTGTTCCGAATAGTATAATTTTACCAAACTCAATAAACGCCGTTTTAGTAAAGCCACTATCTCCTCCAACACTAATAAATTCAAACACCAAAACAGCTATTAAAGCTCCTATTGGATCAATTAAAATCCCTTCCCACTTAAGAACCGTAGAAACATCTTTTTTTAATGGAATATTTCTAAGTATAGGAGTAATTACTGTTGGTCCTGTAACAATAATTAAAGCAGAAAACAAAAAGCAAATCTCCCAACTCAAACCAAATATAAAATGAGATGCCAAAGCCGCTCCAAAAAATGTGATAACCGATCCTAATGTTATCAGTTTTGTAATGGATGGACCTACATTTTTTATTTCAGATCGTTTCAAAGTTAAACCACCTTCAAATAAAATAACACTTATAGCTAAGGATACAAAATAGTATAAACCATCTCCTGGAAAGAGTCCTTTTTGTCCATTCCATATCGGTTCAATCCACTTGGTGCCATCTTCAGATAAAAACTCAGCAGCAATTGGTCCAACCAATAGACCTATTAAAATTAGAGGTAAAATTGCTGGTATTTTAAATTTCCATGCAACCCATTGTGCTAATATTCCTAAAATAATAATTCCTGCTAACTCTAACATTAATTGTTGTTTGATTTGGAGTAAAGTTACTAAGAAATAATAGAAATCAAAGCGGTTACAATACTTAAGGGCTAGATTAGATTTTTTAGCTGTTTAAAATCATAATTAAATCATAACATATTTAAGAGGTTACTAGGTTTTTATTAATTTGCAATCATGAATTTATATCCTATAAACGCCGGAAATTTTAAACTTGATGGTGGTGCAATGTTTGGTGTTGTACCTAAATCACTTTGGACAAGAACTAACCCTGCAGATGCCAATAATATGATTGATATTGCGGCTCGCTGTTTATTAATTGAAGATGGAAATCGGTTAATTTTAATCGACACAGGAATGGGAAACAAACAAAGCGATAAGTTTTTTGGTTACTATTTCCTTTGGGGAAATGATACCATTGACAGTTCACTAAAGGCCCATGGATTTCATCGTGATGACATTACTGATGTATTTATGACGCATTTACATTTTGATCATTGTGGAGGAAGTATTCAATGGAATAAAGATCGAACAGGTTATGAACCTGCTTTTAAAAATGCTCAATTTTGGAGTAATGAAAATCATTGGAAATGGGCTACACAACCTAACAACCGTGAAAAAGCATCATTCTTAAAAGAAAACATCTTACCCATTGAAGACAGTGGACATTTAAAATTCACATCGCTTCCAGAAGTCGATTTGCTTAAAAATTCAGAATTAGGTTTCGATATCTTTTTTGCTAATGGTCATACCGAAAAACAAATGATTCCAATGATTCAGTATAAAGGTAAAACCATTTGTTTTATGGCAGATTTACTTCCTACAGCTGGACATATACCACTTCCTTTTGTAATGGGTTATGATACAAGACCCTTATTAACATTAGACGAAAAAGAAAAGTTTCTCAATCTTGCAGCAGACCAAAACTATTACCTGTTTTTAGAACACGATGCTCATAACGAAATTATTACTGTACAACATACAGAAAAAGGCGTTAGACTTAAAGACACCTTCACTACAAATGATATTTTTATTTAAAATGAATACCTACATTAAATCTTTTACTTTACTATTTTGCTTTTCAATAATACTTATAGGTTGTAGTAGTTCTTCAAGTATTATTTCTACACCTGTTGAAAACATAGACTATTCTCCGTTAAAAGTTTCGCCTTTAACTGAAAATGAATTAAAAACATGGTCACATTTAGATTTAGTGAAAGACACTATTCCTGGAATGAGTGTTGAAAAAACATATTCAGAAATTGTAAAAAACAGAAAAGGAAAAACCGTAATTGTTGCTGTTATTGACTCTGCAACTGATATAGATCATGAAGATTTAGACGATGTTTTATGGACCAATAAAGGTGAGATTCCAAACAACGGAAAAGATGATGATAATAATGGTTATATAGATGATATTCATGGCTGGAATTTTATTGGTGACACCTATTACGAACAATTAGAGTATGTAAGATTATTAGCTTCTGGTGATAAAAATGATCCAAGATATACTGAAGCTGAAGAAAAATACAACATCGAGTTTCAAAAGTATTCTCAACTTAAAACACAATCTACACAACTATTACAACAAGTTACAGATGCAGATAATGCAGTTTCAAAATACTTAAAAAAGAAAAACTACACCAAAGAAGATATTTCTACAATTAAAACCGAAGATCAAGCACTTCTAGAATCTGCTGCTTTAGCAAATTATATATTAGGCTTAGACAAATACGACACAGTTGAAGCTTTTAAAAAAGCTGTTGAAGGCGACATAGAAACTATCAATATAAAATTAGATTACCACTTAAACAAAACCTTTAAAGGAAGAAAAATAAATGATAATCCAAATGATTTATCAGATATTGGTTATGGTAATAACAACCCAAGACCTACTGTAAAAAAAGAAAGTCATGGCACACATGTAAGTGGTATTATTTTAGCAGAACGCGATAATAATAAAGGCATAAAAGGTATTGCTAATAATGCAAGACTTATGGCTATTCGTTCTACTCCAAATGGAGACGAATATGATAAAGATGTTGCTTTAGCCATTCGCTATGCAGCAGATAATGGCGCAAAAGTTATAAACATGAGTTTCGGTAAATCTTTTTCTCCTCATAGTGATTGGGTAAAAGACGCTATTCGTTATGCAGCTTCAAAAGATGTACTTATTGTTCATGGTTCTGGAAATGATGGACATAATATCGATGTGCATAAAAATTTCCCTAACGATGTCATTGATAAAACATCTGAAATTACCGATAATTTTATTACAGTTGGAGCTTTAACGCCAAGATATGGCTCAACTATGGTTGCTGATTATTCTAACTTCGGAAAAATGAATGTCGATGTTTTTGCTCCTGGTTCTGAAATTTATTCGGCAACACCTGAAAACGAGTACGAATCACAAAACGGAACTTCTATGGCTGCGCCCAATGTTTCTGGCGTTGCTGCATTAATTCGTTCTCAATACCCAAAACTAACTGCTTCTCAAGTAAAACAGATTATTATGGATTCTGGATTACCAATAAATGCAAAAGTAATTGTTGGCGAATCAAGAGAAATTAAAAACTTACCAGAAATCTCAAAATCTGGAAAAATTGTCAATGCCTACAATGCTTTAATTATGGCTTCGAAAGTGGTAAATCAATAGTTAATGTATTCTAATCCTACTTATGAGATATCTAATTGTTTTAATATCGTGTTTTACGCTTTTTATTTCTAATTCTGAAGCTATAGCGCAAACACCTCAAATGGTTTATAAAACCGATGGATATTGGCAACAACAAGCAGATTATACCATGGAAATTGATATGGATGTAACGTCATTTCAATTTAATGGAACGCAAAATATTGTATATACCAACAATTCTCCTAATGTATTAGATAACGTCTTTTATCATTTATACTTTAATGCCTTTCAACCTGGAAGTGAAATGGATATAAGAACGCAAACCATTTCAGATCCAGATAGACGATTAGCACAAAATGTTGGTACCAAAGAAAATCCTATTTACGAAAGTAGAATTGCTAAACTGCAAGCAGATGAGATTGGATATATCAATGTAAAGTCACTTTCACAAAACGGAAAACCACTAAATTATGACGTGGTAGGAACGGTTTTAGAAGTAAAATTAAATCAACCTATTCAGCCAGGAGAACAAGTGAATTTTGATATGACCTTTGAAGGGCAAGTGCCTATACAAATCCGTCGTTCTGGAAGAAACAATAAAGAAGGTGTTGCATTATCAATGAGTCAATGGTATCCTAAATTGGCAGAATATGACGACGAAGGATGGCATGCTTATCCATATATCGCTAGAGAATTTTACAGTGTTTGGGGAAATTATGACGTTAAAATTACCATAGATAAAACTTATGTTTTAGGTGGTACAGGCTATCTTCAAAATCCTAATGAGATTGGTCATGGTTATGAAACTTCAGAAGTAAAACCTTCAAAAAAAGATAAACTCACTTGGCATTTTATAGCACCTAATGTTCATGATTTTGCTTGGGCTGCAGATCCAGAATATCAACACGATACGCTTCTAATGAATAATGGACCAACGCTTCATTTCTTATATAAAAAAACACTTGATGAAACATACTTAGACTCTTGGAAAAAAATTCAATCAAAAACAGTAGAGCTCTTTAATTATTTTAATGAGAATGTTGGAGTGTATCCTTACAAACAATATTCTATTATACAAGGAGGTGATGGTGGTATGGAATATGGTATGTGCACACTAATGACTGGAAAACGTAATTTTAATAGTCTATTAGGAACTACTGCTCATGAAATAGCACACAGCTGGTTTCAATTTGTTTTAGCAAGTAATGAGTCAAAACATGAATGGATGGATGAAGGTTTTACAAATTATATTGAAGATGAAGCCTTAAATATTATCAAAGCTGATTATAAAGAAAATGCACAAGACAAAGCTTATCAACGCTATATAGATTATGCCAATTCTGGTTTAGAACAACCTTTAACAACACAAGCCGATCGCTATGCAACAAATCTTGCCTATTCAAGATCTGCTTATAGTAAAGGTGCTGTCTTTTTAAAACAATTAGGTTATATAATTGGTGAAGACAACTTAGGCAAAACCATTAAAAAGTATTACAACGATTTTGCTTTTAAACATCCTAAACCATTGGATGTAATTCGTACTGCAGAAAAAGTTTCGGGATTGGAACTCGATTGGTATTTAATAGATTTTACACAAACTACAAATACTATAGATTACGCAGTTAAAAACATTAGTAAAAAAACGGTTACACTAGAGCGTATCGGATTTATGCCAATGCCAATAGATGTTACTGTTACTTATAAAGATGGTACAACCGAAGATTTTTATATTCCCTTACGCCAAATGCGAGGCGAAAAACCAACCTCAGCAACTTTACTTGAAGATTGGGCTTGGGTAGCGCCAACCTATAGTTTTGAAACGTCTAAAAAGATAGCATCTGTTCAAATTGATCCATCAGGTTTAATGGCAGATGTAAATAGTGAAGACAACCTACTATCTATAAAGAACTAACTGTTGCTTTATAATATAGTATAGCAAATGTTTGATTTTAATACGCTTTTAGTATCTTGGCTGAGGCATCAAAACAAGAGATTCAATACGTTGCACTATGCTGCATATAGATGAAAAAATAACAGCAATTATTAATCGGTTTAACCTTAACAATTATGCGTTTTCTAAACGCATTGGAGTTACAGGAACAACCATAGATAGTATCGTTAATGGTCGTCCGCAAAAAGATGGTTCCAGAAAAAAAACCAAACCTGGTTATGATGTGCTTTTAGCAATTATCAATGAATTTGATATCAATCCTGATTATCTCTTTGGAAAAAGTGATATCATGTTAACATCTGAAGTAAAACCTATTCAAACATATTCAGGAATGCCTCAAGTAATTTCTACAACACCTGAAGGTCATGAAAATGTCATTTTTATATCAACAAAAGCAAGAGCTGGTTATTTAAATGGTTATGGAGATTCAGACTATATAGAAACCCTTCCGACTTTTAAAATGCCTTTGTTAACAAACGGAACGTTTCGATGTTTTGAAGTTCAAGGCAATTCTATGGTACAAACATTTTACGATGGTGATTTAGTCTTCGGAAAGTATGTTGAATCCCTTTCAGAAATTAAGAATAATGACGTGTATGTCGTTGTAAGTAAAAATGATGGTGTGGTTTTAAAACGTGTTTTAAATTCTACTGAAAATCAACAAAAACTCATTCTTAAAAGCGATAATACAGATGGAAATTTTCCAGATTACAGTGTACATTTAGAAGATATCAAGGAAATCTGGAAAGTAACTATGTATGCCTCAAAACAAATTCCTAAACCTGTTAATATGTTTGATAAACTACAGGAACTAGAACATAAAATTTTTAACATCGAAAGTAAAATTCAAAAGCATTAAATGTCATTTTCATATCCTAAAAAAGAAAAATTAAAAAGTCAAAAGTTGATTGAACAACTGTTTTCTGAAGGCAAGTCTGTATCTGCTTTTCCACTTCGAATGGTCTATTTAAAAACCGAGTTTGAAGATGATGTTAAATTCAAAACAGGCGTCTCAACCAGTAAGCGAAATTTCAAAAAAGCAGTCGATAGAAATCGTATTAAACGCTTACTTAGAGAAGCCTACAGACTTAATAAGGCAGCATATTTTAACAACATTTCTGGGTCTTATGCGTTAATGATTTTGTACATTAGTAAAGATGGAACAGATTTTGATTCTGTTGAAACAAAAATGAAACAACTTTTAGAGGTTTTTTCTAAAAAAGTGTCCCAAAACTAAATGATAGAAAGCATGAAAAGAATACTACATAAACGAATCTTTATTCCGCTAGTTGCGGTCGCTATATTTTTTGGAGGAACGGCTTTTAAAAGCGACTTTTTTGAAATTGCAAAACAAATAGAAATCTTCACAACTGTATTTAAAGAGCTCAACATGAATTATGTTGATGATACCAATCCAGGAGATTTAATGGATACTGCAATTAAGAGTATGCTTGAAGATTTAGATCCTTATACAAATTACTATAACGAGCAAGATGTTGAAGCATCTAGAATCAATAATTCTGGAGATTATACAGGTATTGGCGCTAATGTATTAACACTTAAAGATAAATTGGTTATTGTTGAGCCTTACAAAGATTATGCTGCTGATAAGGCAGGTTTAAAAGCAGGTGATGAAATTATAAAAGTAGATAATGTTGTAGTTGCAGATTTTAAAGATGATGCAGGAAACCTTCTTCAAGGCGCTGCAGGTTCTGAAGTTAATGTTACTTATGTACGACAAGGTAAAACTGAAACAGCAACCATCAAACGAGAAGCTGTTGAAATTCATGCAGTACCTCATTTTTCGATGGTTGATGAAGAAACGGGTTATATTGTACTAAGAAAATTTACTCGAAAAGCATCTTCTGAAACAAAAAGTGCTTTAAGGTCTTTAAAAAATCAAGGTGCTAAAAAACTTATTTTAGATCTCAGAGGAAATCCTGGAGGTTTGCTAACAGAAGCCGTTAATGTTACTAATATTTTTGTGCCTAAAGACCAATTAGTTGTTACTACAAAATCAAAAGTTGAAAAATATAATAAAACCTATTACACTCAAAAAGAAGCTGTAGATACCGAAATTCCTGTTGTTGTACTTATTGATGGAAGTAGTGCATCTGCAAGTGAAATTGTTTCAGGAGCACTTCAAGATTTAGATCGCGCAGTCGTTATTGGAGCCAGAAGCTTTGGGAAAGGTTTAGTTCAACGTCCAAAACCATTAGTATATGGAACACAAATAAAAGTAACTATCTCACGTTATTATACACCTTCTGGTCGATGTATTCAAGCCTTAGATTATTGGAATAGAGATGAAAATGGAAAAGCAACAAGAACTAAACGAGAAAATTACAATGCTTTTAAAACTAAAAAAGGCAGAACTGTTTACGATGGTGGTGGTGTTCAACCAGATTTAGAATTAGAAGTTACAAAAAAGAGTCCTATTACAAATGCTATTTTAGCTGAAAACTTAATTTTTAAGTACGCTACAGATTACTATTACAATCATCCTGAACCTTCAGATATAACTAAATTTGAATTAACTGATACTGAGTTTTCTAATTTCAAAAAATTCTTAAGAAGCAACAACTTTAATTTCAATACCAAAGCTGAAAAAGCCTTTGCAGAAGCCTATTTAATTGCTAAAGAAGAAAAAATAGGAACAGCTATTGATGCAGATTATGAAGAGTTGTTAAATGCTTTAAATACTTATAAAACACAAGCTATTGATGCTAATAAAACTGAAATATTAGCATTGTTATCAGACGAAATTGTAAAACGTTACTTTTATAGAGAAGGACTTTATACGTATTATAAAGCTACAAATCCTGAAATTCAAAAAGGGAAGGAAATTCTTAATTCAGCCTCTAATTATCAAGGTTATTTAAATTAATAATCCTTAGAATTTTGAGATAAGAATTAAAATAAACTATATTAGAAACCCTGTTTTAAATAGATTATGAAAAATATATCACTCATTATATTACTTTTTACTTCATTTTTGTTTGCTCAAACAAAGATCAAAACGCATGAGGTATATTTTGAAACAGATCAATTTGAAATCCCTCCAACAGAACACTATAGATTGTTACTGTTTTTATCTGAAATTGAAGCATTAGATATTA
>Ga0209344_10003738_pt1 | contig 14671 bp, 13 predicted proteins | sample Cruoilmetagenom6_FD_187293 | JGI IMG/M metagenome (GOLD analysis project Ga0209344, IMG submission 187293) | Oil polluted marine microbial communities from Coal Oil Point, Santa Barbara, California, USA - Santa Barbara Oil Seep Sample 6 (SPAdes)... | ecosystem: Environmental > Aquatic > Marine...
GCAGGTTATGAAATTTCCGCGGCACCTGGGCATCCATTCGGGTGGCATGGTGTTGACCCAGCGCCCTGTGGGCGAAGTGGTGCCGATTGAGCACGCGCGCAAAGAGAAGCGCACGGTGGTGCAGTGGGATAAAGATGATTGCGCCTGGATGGGGCTGGTCAAGTTTGATTTGCTCGGCCTCGGCATCCTCTCGGCCATGCAGTACAGCTTCGATTTGGTCGATGAGGCTCTCGGCGAACGCTGGGATCTCGCCACGATCCCGGCCGAAGAGCAGGGCGTCTACGACCAACTCTGTCGAGCGGATGCCATCGGCGTCTTTCAGGTCGAGAGCCGCGCGCAAATGGGGCTGCTGCCGCGCCTCCAGCCGCGCGAGTTCTATCACCTCGTCGTTGAGATCGCGCTTGTGCGCCCCGGTCCGATCCAGGGTGGTGCCGTGCACCCCTATGTTCGCCGCAAGATGGGCGCCGAACCGATTACTTATCTGCACCCCAACCTTGTAGAGCCGCTCGAACGCACCCTCGGCGTGCCCATCTTTCAAGAGCAACTCATGCAGATCGCTGTCGCGGTGGGCGGTTGCTCGGCTGATGACGCCGACCTGCTGCGACGAGCGATGGGCTCCAAACGCGGTATCGAACGTATCGACAAGCTGCGTACCAAGCTCTACACAGGTATGGCCAGCAACGGCATTACGGGGGCGGATGCAGACCGTATCTACGAGAGCATCCAAGCGTTCGCCGGGTTCGGCTTTGCGGAAAGCCACGCTCTGAGTTTCGGGCTGTTGGTCTATGCCAGCGCTTGGGTGCGACTGCACTACCCCGCAGCATTTTTGGCGGCGCTGTTGCGAGCACAGCCGATGGGCTTCTATTCGCCGCAGTCGTTGGTAGCGGATGCTCGGCGCCATGGTGTGGTCGTGCATGGCCCTGACATCCAGCTCTCAGGAGTTTTCGCTTCTCTTGAACCGCACGATGGCCGGGTAGGGGCGACCGGTAATGATCAGTGTCTTGCCACAGAACAACCTCCCGTGGGCCCGTTCGATCGTTCTGCACACTTTGATACCGACAACCACCGCCGTGACGGGGCGTTTGCCGTGCGCTTGGGGTTTGACGAGATCAAGGGCATCGGTACGCCGGTGGCCGAGAAAATTGTCGCGGCTCGCGAAGCGGGTGAATTTATATCGATGAACGATGTGGTGCGTCGGGTGGGGCTCACAACGAAACAATTGGAAGCGTTGTCAGCGGCGGGAGCGTTCGAAAGTCTCGAACTCACGAGACGTGAAGCGATGTGGAACGCCGGCTCGGCTGCCCAAGACCGTGAAGAGTTTCTGCCGCACAGCATGGTGGCGGTGCAACCTCCTTTGTTTTCGATGGCGACACCGGTCGATGACCTCATGGCGGATCTCTGGTCGACCGGAATATCGCCTGCGAGCCACCCCGTCGCCCATATCCGGCCTGCTCTTGCGCGCCGCGGAGTGCTGACCGCAAGCGATCTCACGACGGCAGAATCGGGGCGGCGCATTGAAATCGGGGGTGTTGTTACCCACCGCCAACGTCCTGCTACTGCAAGTGGAATTACCTTTATGAACATCGAGGATGAGACGGGGTTAGTCAACGTGATCTGCAGCGTCGGCGTCTGGGGTCGGTATCGCCGCATTGCCCGGGATAGCGCTGCACTCATCGTCCGTGGGGTGTTAGAAAAATCGGTTGATGGCGTTATTAACGTGGTTGCTGACCGTTTCGAACCACTTTCCGGGCTCCCCCGCACTCAGTCGCGAGACTTCCATTAGTGACTAATTCATTACCGTTATGTGACTTTTTCGAAATACATGACACATGCAGGCCTTTCCTGCTATAGCCTTAGGCCATCGTTCATGTTCTAGACAAAGGCATGAATGCGGCCTCGACTGTCGGGGCCTGAAGAACGCTCCTGGAGGAGTTTTAAATGGCACTAGGTACCGTCAAGTGGTTCAACGCAGAAAAGGGCTTTGGATTCATCGCCCCCGAGGACGGAAGTCCTGACGTGTTCGCCCACTACTCGGCCATCGCAACAAATGGCTACAAGTCGCTCGACGAAAACCAAAAGGTTGAGTTCGACATCACACAGGGACCCAAGGGTCCCCAGGCGGAGAACATCCGCCCCCTCTGATCTTGATAGTTCAGTAATGAGAACGCCCCCGGTCCTATACCGGGGGCGTTTTCTTGTTAAAAGCGCACGACCAAGACGGTTGATTCATTGAACTATCGCAGCGGGCCAGCGATTAGCTCCCAGCGCAATTAGGGGTGAAAGCCTTTGCGAAGGTAATCAATGCGTGTCTGCAATTGCGTCACTGTGGCCTGAGCGACCGCAGGCCCGCCACAGACGCGTCGGAGCTCGGCATGAATGATTCCGTGCGGCTCGTTCGAAAGCTTCGCTCTGCGCCCCACCAGGTTGTTCAGAAGCGTGCGCTGTTCTTTGAGGGTGCGGTACAACGGAACGGGTTGTTCTTCTTTTGGCCGGCTTTCTGCGCGCTTCGACTGACGTTTCTGGCGCTGCAACAGCAGCTCGCGCACTTGATCGGGCTCAAGAATTCCGGGAAGACCAATAAAATCGAGTTCTTCATCGCTGCCTGTCTCAGCGGCAAATCCAAACTCGGCGCCATCGAAGAGCACTCGATCGAAGTTCGCATCAGACTCGATTGCTTCCCAGGTGAACTCGTCCGCCAGCTCGTCGCTCGTTTTCTCTTCGCGATTCTCTGAGTCGAGCAAGCTGTCGTCGAGCAGGGGGTCGTCGGAACTTTTGCGGTCAAGCGCATGATCCCGCTCTTTTTCGAGCTTTTCTGCCAGTCCCATGAGGCTTGGAACACTTGGTAAGAAAATCGAGGCTGTCTCTCCCCGACGCCGGGTGCGTACAAAACGCCCGACTGCCTGCGCGAAGTACAAGGGGGTGGATGCTGACGTGGCATAGACGCCCACAGCCAGCCGTGGCACGTCGACGCCCTCTGACACCATTCGCACCGCCACCATCCAGCGGCTATCGCTCTCGGCAAACTTCTCGATTCGCGATGACGACTCTTTCTCGTCGGAGAGCACAACTGTCGCAGACTCCCCCGTGATGTCTTTGATGAGCGCTGCATAGGCTCGCGCCGCCATCTGATCGGTCGCAATCACGAGTCCTCCGGCATCTGGGACAGCATGCCGTACCTCGCTCAGGCGCCGGTCAGCCGCCCGCAGCACCGACGGCATCCACTCTCCTTTGGGGTCGAGAGCAGTGCGCCAAGCCTGTGCCGTAACGTCTTTTGTGTCGCCCTCGCCCAGACGCGCTTCCATTTCGTCGCCCATGCGGGTGCGCCAGCGCATTTTGCCGGCATAGGCCATGAAAATGACAGGACGAACGACCCCGTCTTCGAGCGCACGGCCGTAGCCGTAGCTGTAGTCGGTGACCGACGTGCGGATGCCCTCGTGGTTGGGAGCGTACGTCACGAACGGAATGGGCGCAGTATCGCTGCGGAACGGCGTGCCTGTGAGCGAAAGTCGGCGAGTGGCTCGCCCGAAGGCGGTGTGGATTGCGTCGCCCCAACTCAGGGCATCTCCGCCGTGGTGCACCTCGTCGAGAATCACGAGAGTTCGTGCAGAATCGGTGATTTCTTGGTGAAGTGATGCCTTCATTGCAACTTGTGCGTACGTTACGGCAACGCCGTGAAAACGTCGGCCGCCCCACGCGTCGCCGTTAGAGAACGAGGGGTTCAAGCGTAGGCCAACTCTGTTGGCTGCATCTGCCCATTGTCGTTTGAGGTGGTCGGTCGGCGCTACTACGGTGACGCGGTCTATCGCTCGGCGCGCAATGAGCTCAACTGCGAGCCGCAGAGCGAAGGTGGTTTTCCCTGCGCCCGGTGTCGCGGCTGCGAGAAAGTCGCGGGGCTCTTTATCAAAGTAGAGGTCGAGAGCTTCAGCCTGCCAAGCCCGCAACTTTGAGGCGGTGCCACGGGCGGCGCGTTCTGGGTACGACGGTGAGAGGTGTTCCGCCGCGAAGGTGCCCACGGTGGGGCCAGGCAATGGAGTGCTCACTTGATAAGACTTTACCGTTCAGTGCTGACAAGCGTGTTCGCATCGGTCGCGTTTCGAACACGCAGCGGTGGATGAGGACTGTGCAGAAGTAAATTCAGTCGCGTTGTCCGAGCCGCGGACGCTCCGTTCTCTGAGCGCCTAACAATCTCGCTGGACCGATGACCCCGGTGCCGAAGCGAGCAGAAGCCGCCTCCATTGCTTCTTCGGCATCTCGCCACCCGTCGGTTGTATCCCACAAGCTCAGTTGGCCCCCGCCGGGTTCAACGAGCTGTTCTCCTCGAACGCCGACTAGACGCACTGGCCGACCCTCGCGCGCGAAGTCTGCATAAATGTCGCGCACGGTTTCGTACAGAGTGCGGCCAAGATCTGTGGGGTCGGGCAGTTTTCGTGATCGCGTGATCGTACTGAAGTCGTCAAAGCGAAGCTTGAGTACGACGGTTCGGGCTTCTACTCCTCCTGCGCGCAGCCGAGCAGCTACTTTGCCTGACAGGCGCAGTAGTTCCCGCCTGATTTCGTCGGCATCAAGGATGTTGTACTCGAACGTTGTTTCGTGTCCAACGCTCTTTTCAGCCGCGCGCTCGACCACAGGGCGGGGATCATTGCCCCAAGCGAGGTTGTGAAGTTTGACCGCGCCCGCCTCTCCGACCGCCCGAGTTAGTGTTTCGCGCTCCGCGTGGGCGACGTCCGCGATAGTGGTGAAGCCTCGTTGTTGCAAAGCTTCCGCCGTCTTGCTGCCTACACCCCACAGGGCCGAGATCGGAAGGGGATGCAAGAACGCCACGGTTTCCTCGGCGGGAATGACGAGAAGGCCGTCGGGTTTAGACAACCCGGAAGCGACTTTCGCGACGTACTTTGATGCCGCAGCTCCAACGGAACAGACGAGTCCTGTTTCGCTGAACACTCGAGACCGCAAAAGAGTAGCGACAGCAATCGGTGATCCATAAATTGCTCTCGCGCCTGCGACGTCGAGAAACGCCTCGTCGATCCCCAGTCTTTCGACTTGTGGAGTGAGCTGATCGCAAATGTCGAAGACGACACGCGAATAGTGCTGATACCTCTCGAAATGGGGCTCGAGAACGATCGCGTTGGGACACCGACGTAGCGCGAGTGCCATGGGCATCGCTGAGTTCACACCAAACTTGCGGGCTTCATAGGTGGCCGCTGTGACAACGGAGCGGACTGAATTGTGACCGACGATGACGGGCTTGCCCACGAGCTCTGGATGGTCGAGGAGCTCAACCGATGCAAAGAATGCATCCATATCGACGTGAAGAATCGTCGCAGTACTGTCATCTATGCCCGGTGCGGTCACGTGCCGCGTGCGACCGTCTTGCTTACCCATGCCCAAATTATCTCAGGTGCCCCTGACGGTGGCCGCGACCAAACGAGCAGCGACCTGTCCAACCTCCGTGAAACACAAAAAGGGCGGTGCACCGAAGTGCACCGCCCAATTCTTTAAGAGTGTTTAGCGACGTGAGCCGCGCGTGATCAATCCGTAGAGGAAGAGCACGAGTACCGAGCCGCCGATTGCGACGAGCCACGTTTCGATCGAGAAGAATGTCTCCAGTTCGACACCGAAGATGGCGCCTCCGACAAATCCTCCGACGAGAGCTCCTACTACACCGAGCAGGAGTGTTGCGAGCCAACCGCCGCCTTGGCGTCCGGGCAAAATTGCCTTCGCGATAGCGCCAGCGATCAGTCCCAGTACGATCCAACCGATGATTCCCATTGTGTGTTCTCCAAACGGTGGTTAAGTAGTTTTCGGTGTGAAAACCAACAGAGAAGACTTAACCACGTGCCCCCTACGAGGGTCAAAACAATTCAGCTGGCTCTCAGGAAGCGCACGGGTGGCACACAGTCGGGTTTTGAGAGAGGCTAGGGCTATGCAAGAAAATCATCCGTGGACCCGATACGTCGCTATCGGCGACTCATTCACCGAAGGGATCGGTGATCCTGAACCGAACTCCCCCGGTGGGAATCGAGGGTGGGCGGATCGGGTTGCAGAGGTGCTCGGCGGCCACAAAGAAGACTTCGCCTATGCGAATCTCGCCATCCGGGGACGCTTGCTCAACCAGATTGCGGAAGAGCAACTTGAGCCTGCGCTCGAGCTAAAGCCCGATCTCATTAGCGTCTCTGCGGGCGGTAACGACATTATCCGTCCAGGCTCCGACCCTGATGAGGTAGCTCAGCGCGTAGACAGCCTCGTGCAGCAGTTGCGTCGCGACGGCTCAACCGTCGTACTGTTCACCGGTCCCGACATCGGCATGACTCCTGTGCTCAACCGCATGAGAGGCAAGGTCGCGATCTATAACGAGAATGTCCGTGCGGTAGCCCAGCGTCACGATGCGGTTGTCGCTGACATGTGGTCGCTGCGGGAGCTGACGGACCCACGGATGTGGGCTCCCGACCGACTTCACTTTTCCGCTGTAGGACACCACACGGTCGCGCGAATGGTGCTGGACTCCCTCAACGTCCCGAACGACCTCGAACCCTTCCAGCCAGAGCCCTTACCTCCGCGTGCGTGGCGACGCGCGCGTGTCGACGACATTGGCTGGGCCCGTGAACACCTCGTGCCATGGGTTCTCCGGCGAATTCGCCATGAGTCCTCCGGAGACAACATCACGGCTAAGCGCCCCGGTTTTTAGCGCCGCTTTTGCAGCTCAAGTGCCTGCGAGACTGCCGAACATGACCAGAAAAGAAGAGGGACCCTACCGCTGTCGGTAGGGTCCCTCTTCGTTGTTCACGATGCCGACGTTATCCGCTGTAACCGGACCGGCCGGCTGCGGGGCAGTCGAACGGATCGCCGTCGGCGCTGAGGCCGACTTCGTTGAGGTGACGAATCACAATGCCGTAGGACGTGACTAGACCAACCTCGGTGTAAGCGATGTCTTTGGTCTTGCAGTATTCCTTGACCATTTCGGCCGCCAACGGAAGATGGGGTCGAGGCATAGTCGGGAACAAGTGGTGCTCGATCTGATAGTTGAGGCCGCCCATGAAATGGTTCATAAAGTGACCACTGCGAATATTGCGGCTCGTGAGCACCTGGCGACGAAGGAAATCGACTTTGGAACCCTTAGGAAGAATCGGCATGCCCTTGTGGTTTGGAGCGAACGATGCGCCCATGTAAAGACCGAAGATTGCGAGCTGAACGCCGAGGAATGCGAACGCCATACCGAGGGGTAGGAAGCTGAAGACGATCGCAAGATATCCAATGTTACGTACGAGCAGCAGAGTGATCTCGAGTCCGCGCTTATCTACCTTCTTCTTGAGGTTAAAGACTTCTTGGAAGGCGTGGGAGTGAAGGTTGAGACCTTCGAGCAAAAGAGCGGGGAAAAAGAGGTAACCCTGGCGGTGCGCCATGAACTTTGTGATGCCCTTGAGGCCAACTGCCTTTTCCTTCTGGAAAATGATGAAGTCGGTTTCGATATCAGGGTCTTTATCAACCGTGTTGGGGTTGGCATGGTGACGCGAATGCTTGTTCATCCACCACGCGTAGCTGATTCCGACGACGAGGTCGGACATCAAGCGACCAAGAGTGTCGTTGAGTTTGCTCGACTCAAACACCTGACGGTGCGCAAGTTCATGAGTAAGGAAGGCGTACTGGGTAAAGATTATGCCCATCGCAGCGGCGATCAGCAGGATGTACCAAGTGCCGGCGAGGAGAGCGAACCCTACCCAAGCAGCTGCCATGGCGACCGTGATGATGGCGAACGTGGTGATGTAAAAGCGCCTGTTGCGACGCAACAGGCCGGCCTCGCGCACAGTGCGCAACAGGGCGGCAAATTCGCTCATTGGGCTACCGACGCCGCGGGGACCGGTCTTAATTACACGCGTGGGATCGGCTGAGAGAGAACTACTCACGTGACCTCAGAAGTATTCGTATGACTTCCCAGTCATGTGACAAGCGAGCGGGTGCTCCAGATTTTTCTACCCTACCTTGGGAGCCTGTGAGCGCCGTGTTTATTCAACAACTAAAACAAACTTTGTGGATTTGTTAGTCGCCACCAAGCCCCGGGATCATCGAGTTTGTCGTCGAAAACCAAGGGTATTTCGAACCTTTCCGTTCCAATCAATACCGTAAGGGATCCGGCGCTCTCGCCTGCTTGAGTGAGGCGCACATCCGCGACGCTAACGGTCATCGTGATGTCATCGGCCGCCCAAGTCACATGGGTGAAGCTCTCAGCGGCCACAGCCGAGGTCTCGTCACCCCACGGCGTGTCATACTCCGCGAAAACGTCTCCTGCCGACACGATGGCGCGTTCAACGTACCCAGCTTTTGCGTCAGCAATAAGTGATCGAATGGCCGCCCGCACTGTGGCATGGTCCGGGCCGCCGAGCACCACGCCAACAAAAGTTTTGGTGATTCCGCCGACTTCAACGTCGGTCGAGAAGAGTAGACAAGCCCAGTCGTCGTCCAATGTTCCAGTCTTGATGCCATCTACGCCGTCCACGCCAAGCAATTGGTTTCGGTTCTCAACCTCCCCCAAACCCGGGACATCGACCGACGGAGTCGCTACGATCTGGGCGACAACGGGGTTGTTAATCGCGAGGCGGGCAAGCTCGGTAAGGTCGCTTGCTGTACTACGGTTCGTCTCTTCGATTCCCGACGCTTCCGTGAGGGTAGTGTCGTTGAGACCGTTCGCAGCAAGCCAAGATGCGGCGGCAGCGACGAAAGCTTGTTCTGAACCGAACGCCCAGTGCGCGAGAGATTGAGCGTAATTGTTTGCAGAAGCGAGCAGGACGACGTTAAGAACTTCCCGTTGGGAAAGCTGCTGGCCATCCTCAACCGGCCATACGAGCCCAAGCTCGGCCTGCTGTGCGTAATAGTAATCAAGGTCGACACCGCCGAACGTGATCGTAGGGCCTGCCTCATCAACTGCAAGCGGTTTCGCATCCAGGACGACCAAACTGGTGATCACCTTCGTAATGGAGGCGATGGGCAGGGCTTCGTCGCTTCCAGCGTGGGCAAGAGTTCCCGTGCGATCCAACGCTCCGATCGCCGATGCTCCGTAGCTGGGAAGTGTCACGACAGGGGCTGTTGTCTCGGGGGTCTCGACAGGCAGCAGCTGAGCCTGGACCTCTTCGAGAGGCGCAAGCAACGTTATGGGGAGATAGAACACTGTGGAGAGCGCTAGTGCTGCAGCAGAGAAAACCACGATGCGGCGGCGACGGAATATTTGGCGTTGGGTCAGCGGCACGGGCTAACGCTAACAGAGCAATCTGAGGTACTTCGAACCCTCGAGAGCCGCTAAACGCGAACTCGTAGCGTATACATTCCGACGGCGCTTGCAGCAGCGACGTTCAACGAGTCCACGCCGTGCATCATGGGAATTTTCACGACGGTGTCCGCTGCGTCGATGGTTCCCTGAGAAAGCCCGTCACCCTCGGTTCCTAGAATGAGGGCGATGCGTTCGGGTGCGTTGTCGGCGAAAACGTCGAGGTCTATAGAATCGTCGCTCAATGCTAGGGCAGCGAGGTGAAAGCCGGCCGCTCTGAGTTCGGCAGCGCCGGCGGGCCACTCAGGAATTCGAGTCCAAGGAACTTGAAGCACCGTACCCATGCTCACCCTCACACTCCGGCGGTACAACGGATCGGCGCAACGCGGCGTAATCAGGACCGCATCTGCTCCCAGCGCGGCGGCCGAGCGAAAGATAGCTCCGACGTTTGTGTGATCGACAATGTCTTCCAAAATTACGATGCGGCGGGCATCCGCCACTAAGTCTGAGACCGAGGGAAGAACTGGTCTATGCATCGACGCCAGAGCACCGCGGTGCAGGTTAAAGCCCGTCAGCTGCTCGAGAAGCGCAGAGTCCCCCACATAGATCGGTGTGTCGCGGCCCTCAAGAAGCGCAACCACGTCGTCGAGCCATTGTTCAAGGACCAATACCGCTCGTGGAGCATGCCCCGCCGCTAACGCCCGTGCAATGACCTTTGACGACTCGGCGATGTATAAGCCGCCCTCAGGCTCCGACTTACGCCGCAGTGCAACGTCGGTGAGGTTGGCGAAATCGCCTAACCGCGGATCGGACAAATCGGTGACGTGAATGACGTTCACAAGAGTTCCCAACGTAGATCAATGCGGTTTCAGGACGTTCGCGGCGAGTACCGCGGCTGACCCTGTCTAATCTGTAAGTGTGCAAACTCACCACACTTCGAGCGAACTAGAACGCGCGACAGCACTGCTTCAGGGCAAGCTTGCCAGCGTACTCACCGGCGCTGGCATCAGTACCGACTCCGGAATCCCTGACTACCGCGGCGAGGGTGCCGCAGTGCGCAATCCTATGACGTTTCAGCAGTTCGTGAGCAACCACGAGTCACGCCAGCGATATTGGGCAGGTAGTCATTTGGGATGGAAACGATTCGCGCATTCTCGTCCCAACCAAGGCCACGTGGCGCTTGCCGAGTTTGAGCGGCGAGGCTTGATCAACGGAATTGCTACGCAGAACGTTGATGGATTGCACTTGCGCGGGGGCTCTCGCCGTGTCGTCGACATCCACGGAAGTTCCGATCGGGCGCGCTGTCTTCGCTGTGGGCAATACTTTGCGAGGGCCCCTCTCGCGGCACGGATTTCGCGACTAAACCCGTGGCTCGATGAGTCTGACGCTGCCGAGCTCAACCCGGACGGCGATGCTGAAGTTCGTGAGTGGTCCAGCTTTGTCGTCCCCGACTGTTCCATCTGCGGTGGGGTGATAAAGCCGGATGTCGTGTTTTTCGGAGAGTTCATTCCGCGCAGAAAATTCGACCTTGCTGCCTCTCTCGTGGACCAATCAGGTGCCCTTATTGTCGCGGGATCCTCGCTCGTCGTAAATTCGGGTATCCGGTTAGTGGATCGTGCTGTTCGCACCAATAAGCCGCTCATCATTATCAATCGAGGAACGACAAAGGCAGACGTGCGTGCTGACGTTAAGCTCGACGGAAGTGCGACTGACATCCTCCGTGATCTGCTGGAACGTTTGACTGCCTAAGACCAGAGCCCCTCAGCCCTCAAGACATTCGCGCCGTTACGGCGTTTGATTGGAGTCGTGTGTACATCTACCTCGTTCGTCACGGAGAAACCGACTGGAACCGAGAGCGCCGCATCCAGGGAAGTACGGACATCCCGCTCAACGACACGGGGCGCGCACAGGCGCGGGCAACGGGCAAACTTCTTTCTCGACGCGCCTGGGATTCGATTTACGCGAGTCCACTTTCTCGAGCAATGGAGACGGGGGCGATCATCGCGGCTCGGCTCGGGATCGCTCCCCCGCAGGCACTACCCGAGGTGGTAGAACGTTCCTACGGAGCTGCTGAGGGACGGACGGATGACGAGCTAGACGAGTTGTATCCCCCCGGCAGTGAAGTCCCCGGGCGCGAAACGCGTGAAGCGGTCGCGGAGCGCGTAGTTCCCGCACTGGTTAAACTCGCCGAAGACAACGACGGAAAGTACGTAGTGGTTGTCGTTCATGGCGGTGTGATTGCCTCGGTGCTTGCCGCCGTTGCGCCGCACCATCGACACGGCGCGATCACGAATGGATCCATTCACAGTTTTAAACACGACGCAGGATCGCTCACGCTAGTGGCTTTCGACGACCCGATCGAAACCGAGTCAATCGCTTATGGTGGTGCCGACTTCGCGGAGCAGAACGCTGTCGCGCAGCGGGAAGACAGTCCCTAGCTCCACCCTGGTCTGTCTGAAGCGGAACGGCGCATCCTTGCTTAGGCCCTACTTGGGCTTTGCGCGGCGTTCTACAGCGTCACTGAGCACTTCAAACAGCGAAGCGGCACCTTTTTGCCAAGTGAACTGCTCCGAACGTTGGCGAGCAGCGCTTGAGCGAGACTGCCACAGTGCGGGATCTTCGAGGCTGTGGACTTCGCGGACGAGTTCATCGACGCTGTCCGGACTGAAGAACCCGCCCGCCTCTCCGGAGATTTCGCGAAAAATCGGAATATCGCTGACGACGACCGGCGTACCGAGCACCATAGCCTCAACTTGAGGCAGGCCGAAGCCTTCATCTCTCGACGCGCTCACCAGCGCAACTGCCCGTGACAGTGTCTCCTTGTAGACCTCGTCGCTGGCCCCTTGATGGAAGATCAGGCTTGCGGGGGGCGCGAGGGCGGTCAAACGCGCGGTGGTGGCGTCATCCGCGCGGCTCATCAGGTGCAGTGTGTAACCCGGCAGGTCGTGAAGAGCCCTGGCGATGAGTTCAACGTTTTTGTATGGCATGTATGAACCCATGTATACGAGTTCGCGGGTGGTTGGCAGGCGGCGAGGGGCGACGCTTGCAGTGTCATCCGTGCCGAGGGTGACTACCGAAATCGGTTTCTTGGTGAGTCGATGCTGCACCATGAGGTCACGAGTGGTTTCCGAGTCGGTTACATGAGCATCGGCACGATTGAGCAGTGCTCGTTGGAACGCCCACGTCCAGTGGTACACCCGCCAGAGCGCGCGCACAGCCCACGGCAGATTGCGCGGTGGGGTGCGGTGCTTGTAGTAGATCAAATCATGGACGGATGTCACGAGTGCATAGTTGCGACCGAAGGGGCCCATCGTCTGCATGGGGGTAAACACCACATCGGGAGCCAGCTTATTAACCGTGCGAGCAATCCATGGTTCGCCTATTGCGGTGGGAGACGGTGCGATTTCCCAAGGGAGGTCGGGCAACAATTCGAGTTGCTCGGGGTCAGAGATGAGCATCGTCACGGGATGGAGCGTGTTGAGTTCCTCGACCAGCCGAGCGCCATAGCGACTGATCCCGTCGTGGCGCCCCAACCGTGTGTAGCGACAGTCGAACACAATCTTCATTCGGCTGACTCCACAACTGTTCCCGAATTCATAAAGTTCACCATAAGGCTTGCAGCCTCCCGCGGTCGTTCGTAGTGGATGAGGTGACCCACGTCTTCGAGGATTTCAAGTTGCGCATCGTGAAACGCGTTCGAAAGCCGCTCTTGAGCAGGCACCGGACTGAGCGGATCGTGGCGCGCTCCGATTAGTAAAGTCGGACACAAGATCTGAGAGGCGAACATGCTCACATCGGTCGAAATAGACGCCTCAAAGCCTTCAAGCAAGCTGTCGCGGTTGGCGTAGCTGCTGAAATGCGCGTGATGCTGAGCGTGGACCCAACGTCGTAATTCGGGAGATTTTGTCTTGACCATCGCGAGACTCATGACCCGCACTACTAGCCAGTGGCTGAGCAGTGGGGCGCCGAGAGCAAGCGGAAGTGCCCGCGCCAGGCGGTAAAAGCCGAGCGTGATCTTGCTCAGGACTCGATTGGGGCCTGCTAGGGCCGGCGCCGCGATCGGGTTGATGAGAACCAACCGCGGGGTGGTGAGTCCGCGAGCCACAGCCGCGGCAACCACGATCGATCCGAAAGAGTGGCCGACGACTACCGCGCGGCCGCTGAGACCGAGTGCACCGACAAAGGCCTCGAGCCAGAGAGCGTAGCCTTCGATATCGTGGTCGTGCCCGCTGAGTGGTTGCGAGAGCCCGAAAGCGGGAAGGTCTGGACTGATGATGCGCAGCCCCTTGATGTGCGCCACTACGGCATCGAGACCGTGGTGGTCGCCCCTGAAGCCGTGAACGAGGACCACTACCGTTTCAGCGTCGGCGGGGCCGTACTCCCAGTAGTGAGTCTCGGTGCCAAGAATGGAGATCGTGGAATGCGTCGCCGAACTGGCCTCGAGGAGCCCTTCATAAGGCGATGCGGATCTCATTCTGACAATTCTAGGCAGAGATGCCGTTCTGCCCGGCATCCCACGTCAGGATATCGAGAGCCGCCGAGCGTGCTCCGAACACGACGGGACCTCCGCGAGCCGCACTCTTGCTGTCAGTGCAGCGCCCTACGCTGAAGTCATGAGCAACTCGGGCACTCTAGCCACCTTCGATCTTGAGACCACCGGCGTTGACGTCGAAACTAGTCGCATTGTTTCTGCGTGTCTGGCGCTAGTGGATGGCTCGGGGCATGTGCTTTCACGTTGGGACTGGCTGGCAGATCCTGGCGTCGAGATTCCTGAGGGCGCCGCTGCCATCCATGGCATTACGACCGCGCGAGCTCAGGCTGAAGGCCGACAAGCAGCGTTGGTTGTGGCAGAAATTGTGCAAACGCTTCGGGTTACTTGTGCTTTGGGAATCCCGCTCGTCGTTTATAACGCCCCGTACGATCTGTCTCTGCTCGATCGCGAATGCCGCCGCTACGGTATTGAGTCGCTTGCGGAGCCGTATGTCGTGGTCGATCCGCTCGTTATCGATAAGGCAGTCGACCGTTATCGTCGCGGCAAGCGCACGCTCGAAGTGACCTCAGGGCTCTATGGCGTAGTCCTAGATGACGCCCACGATGCGGGAGCGGATGCAATCGCTGCGGCTCGCGTGGCTCAGGCGATATTGGCCAAGTTCAGCGACGACTTGAGTATCCCTTTTGCCGAACTCCACGACCGTCAGCGTCGCTGGTATGCCGACCAAGCCGCCAGCTTCCAGGACTACATGCGCACGACCAAGGGTGACTCGAGTTTTGTCGCCAACGGTGAGTGGCCCGTGCGTTCTTTCTCCGGATAATCGCTGTCTACCGCGGTGTAGTGCGGTCACGCCGATTGATGTGGTCGCGGTTATCGCGCGAGAGGCGTAGATAGGAGCTGACTGAAACGGGTTCCAGGCGAGG
>Ga0209344_10003742_pt1 | contig 14658 bp, 22 predicted proteins | sample Cruoilmetagenom6_FD_187293 | JGI IMG/M metagenome (GOLD analysis project Ga0209344, IMG submission 187293) | Oil polluted marine microbial communities from Coal Oil Point, Santa Barbara, California, USA - Santa Barbara Oil Seep Sample 6 (SPAdes)... | ecosystem: Environmental > Aquatic > Marine...
GATCACCTTGCCGGCACCGTGACGACCTTCCATGTCGTGATGCAGCGTGCGACCTTCGCGCAGCGGCACACGGATCATCTGGCGCTTGGCCTGCTCGGTGGCCTTGCGGATGGCCTCGGGGACCTCCTTGGCCTTACCCTTGCCAAAGCCTACACGGCCCTTCTGGTCGCCAACGACGACGAGGGCTGCAAAGCCGAAGCGCTTACCGCCCTTGACGGTCTTGCTGACGCGGTTGATCGCAACCAGGCGATCGGCGAATTCTGGGGTCTCGTCGCGCTGATTGCGGCGGCCTCCCCCACGGTTGTCATCTCTTGCCATCTGGCTTCCTTTGTCGTGCGGCCCTGAGGCCAATCATTCAATCCAAGTGAACGCAGATACGCCCCCGGATCATCGAGACGAGTCGCCTCGCCTTCACGCATAGGTGGGTCGAGGCCCCACCCTGCACGCAAAGCGCAAGGTGGGGCCCCATCCCATCTAGATTTTCAGACCACCCTCACGTGCGGCATCGGCCAAAGCCTTGACGCGCCCGTGAAAGAGGAAGCCGCCGCGATCGAAATACGCCTCGCTGACGCCTGCCTTCTTGGCACGCTCTGCGATGGCGGCACCGATCTTGGTGGCCGCTTCGATGTTGTTCTTGCCGACCACGCCGAAATCTTTTTCGAGCGTCGAGGCCGACGCCAGGGTCACGCCCTGAACATCGTCGATCAGCTGAACGCTGATATTCTTGTTGCTGCGGTGAACGCTGAGGCGCACGCGCCCTGCATTGACCTTGCGAAGTTTGTTCCGAACGCGCAGGCGGCGTTTGAGGAACAGTTTTCTCTTGCTGTTTGCCATCTTCTCGCGTCCTTACTTCTTCTTGCCTTCCTTCTGGAAGATATACTCGCCTTTGTAGCGGATGCCTTTGCCCTTGTAGGGCTCGGGCCGCCGCCAATCGCGGATATTAGCCGCGACTTGACCGACGAGCTGCTTGTCCGTGCCTTCAACGACCAGTTCGGTCTGCTTGGGCGCGGTAACAGTCACACCTTCCGGAACTACGAAATCCACATCGTGGCTAAGACCCAAGTTCAGCTTCAGGGTGTTACCCTGCATCTGTGCCCGGTAGCCGACGCCGCGAATTTCCAGCTCTTTGCGGAACATTTCGTTGGTGCCATGCACGAGGTTCGCGACAACGGTGCGGGTCATGCCCCACTGCTGGCGCGCGCGCTTGGATTTACCACGCGGGGTAACGGTGATCTGGCCATCGGCGATGGTCAGCGTCACGTCATCCGTGGCGGTGAAGGTTTTGGTTGCCTTGGGGCCTTTGACCTCAAGCGTCTGGCCGCTGATCGTTGCGGTGACGCCATTCGGCAAGGTCACGGGCTGTTTACCGATACGAGACATCTGAACCCTCCTTAGAATACGGTGCAGAGTACTTCGCCGCCAACATTCTGGCTGCGTGCACTTGCATCCGACATCACACCCTTGGAGGTGGAGACAATCGACACACCGAGGCCCTGACGGACCGACGGGATGTCATCAACGCCCAGATAGACGCGACGACCGGGCTTGGAAACCCGCTTCATTTCGCGAATGACGGGGGCGCCGTCGAAATATTTCAGGCTGATTTCGATGGCCGGATGACCATCTTCACCTGTGGTTGTCTCGTAGCCACGGATGTAACCTTCATCCACCAGAACATCGAGAACGCGCGCACGCATCTTCGAGGCCGGCGTCATCACCGTGGACTTACCGCGCATCTGGCTGTTGCGGATGCGGGTGAGCATATCGCCGATAGGATCATTCATTTCAAATCTCCCTTACCAGCTGGATTTCACGAGGCCGGGTGCCTGGCCGTTCTGGCCAAGTTCCCGCAGCGCAATCCGCGACACTTTGAGTTTGCGATAGTAAGCGTGCGGACGGCCCGTCAGCTGGCAACGGTTGTGCAACCGGCTGGCAGAGCTGTTGCGCGGCAATTCAGCCAGCTTCAGGGTCGCGCGAAAACGCTCTTCCATCGGCTTGCTTTGGTCGTTGATGATTGCCTTGAGCGCAGCGCGTTTCGCGGCGAATTTATCCACCAGCTTCTGACGCTTCTTTTCGCGTTCGATCATTGCTTTTTTAGCCATAAGTCTCTCTCCCGCTCAGCTGTTGAAGGGCATGTTGAAATGCTTCAACAGCGCCTTGGCTTCAGCGTCGGTTTTCGCCGTGGTTGCGATGATGATGTCCATCCCCCACATCTCATCTACCTTGTCGAAATTGATTTCGGGGAAGATGATATGTTCCTTGATGCCGAAGGCATAGTTGCCACGGCCATCAAAGGATTTGCCCGATACGCCGCGGAAGTCGCGGATACGTGGCATTGCCACGGTGATCAGACGGTCGATGAAGTCATACATACGGTCGCCACGCAGGGTGACCTTGGCCCCCATCGGCATGTCTTCGCGAACGCGGAAACCGGCGATGGAGTTCTTGGCCGTGGTCACGACTGCGTGCTGGCCGGCGATGGTGGACAGGTCTTCCTGTGCCGACTTCGCCTTCTTGGAGTCGCGAACGGCCTCGGCACCGCAGCCAATGTTCAGGACAATCTTGTCCAGACGCGGGATCTGCATGTCGTTCTTGTAGCCGAACTCTTCTTTCATCGCGGGCTTGATGGTCTCGGCATACGCGACCTTCATGCGCGGGGTATAGTTTGCTGTATCAAGCATCGATCACGTCCCCCGTGGTCTTGGCAATGCGCACTTTCTTGCCGTCTTCGATCTTGAAGCCGACGCGGGTGGGTTTGCCGTTCTTGTCGAGATAGGCCAGATTGCTCAGTTGGATCGGCATCGGCTTGGGGATGCGACCGCCCTGGGAAGTCTGACTTTGACGGGTGGCGCGGATCGCCACGTTCACACCGTCAACAACGGCTTTGCCGGCCTTGGGGTCGACGGAAGAAATCGTGCCTTCCTTGCCCTTGTCCTTACCGGCCAGAACGACGACCTTGTCGCCCTTTTTCAGCTTGGCAGCCATATCACAGCACCTCCGGGGCGAGCGAAATGATTTTCATGAAGTTCTTGGCGCGCAATTCGCGCACCACCGGGCCAAAGATCCGCGTACCGACCGGCTCACCTGCGTTGTTCAGGATCACGGCAGCATTGCGGTCAAAGCGGATGGCGGTACCGTCTTCGCGACGGATTTCCTTGGCGGTGCGAACGACGACGGCCTTGCGGACGTCACCTTTCTTCACACGACCACGTGGGATGGCTTCCTTCACCGAGACGACGATGACGTCGCCGACGGACGCATATCTGCGCTTGGAGCCCCCCAGAACCTTGATGCACTGAACACGGCGAGCGCCGCTGTTGTCAGCAACATCCAGGTTAGTCTGCATCTGGATCATATTGTTTCTCCCGACCTGGCGGGGGGCGATGCGGCCCTTGTCCCGAGGTTTCGATTAAACTGAATGTACCGGTGGCCTAGGCCTCCAGAACCTCCCAGCGTTTCGTCTTGGACCGAGGCGCGCATTCGATGATGCGGACCTTGTCGCCGACCTTGTAGGTGTTGTTTTCGTCGTGGGCACGGTATTTCTTCGACTTCCGGATCGTCTTTTGCAGAACCGGGTGCTTGAAACGGCGCTCGACCGATACGGAAATGGTCTGGGCGTTGGCGTCGCTGGTCACGGTGCCGGTGAGGATACGTTTGGGCATACTATCGGCTCCTTATTCAGCGGTCGCTGCGGCGGCAGCTTTTTCGTTGAGAATCGTCAGCACACGGGCCGCGTTGCGGCGCGCTATGCGCATCTGCGCCGGGTTTTCCAGCTGGCCGGTGGCGGCCTGGAAGCGCAGGTTGAATTGTTCTTTTTTCAGACTGGCCAGCGCTTCGCGCAGCTGGTCGGGTGTCTTTTCACGCAGTTCGTTGGCGTCCATCGCCTTGTCCTTTCAACATCACTGGCAGGCCCCTATGCATTGGCGCGTCGGGTCACCGTGATTCCAGTGGAGTCCATGATGAGCGTGCCCAATACCGCTCCAGTCGGGATAACGCAACCCCTTGCAGCATGGATGGTGCGCAATTCTGCGCCCAGCCCTCTCGCACTCGGCCCGCGCTTGGGCTATCACGCGGATATGTCACAGATCAAATCGCTTTTCGTAACCCCGCTCTACCGCGCCCGCCTCTCCGGTTTGGACGAGGGCGTGGATATATCCGAACTTGCCGCCTCGTGCTGGTCCATCGCGGAGGATGACGAAGCAGGCCAAGGCTGGTGCGAGGAAAACGGGTATCCCGGTTACACCTCCTATGCGTCGCTCACCGATCTGCCCTGGCGGTTCCCGATCTTTGCCGAGGTGGTCAAGGCGCTTGATGCGCATATCGCGGCCTTCGCCGAGCATCTCGCGTTCGATCTCGAAGACAAGCCACTGACGCTGCAAGACATCTGGATCAACATCCTGCCCGAGGGCGGCACCCATGCCTCGCATATCCACCCGCATTCGGTGATTTCCGGAACGATGTATGTGGCGATGCCAGAAGGCACCTCCGCGCTGAAGCTGGAAGATCCCCGCTCATCGCGGATGATGGCCTCCCCTACCCGCCGCAAGGACGCGCCCGAAGAGTTGCGTCAGTTCGTCTACGTGAAGCCTGACGTAGGCGACGTTCTGCTGTGGGAAAGCTGGCTTCGCCACGAAGTTCCGATGAATATGTCCGAGGACGACCGGATTTCGGTCAGCTTCAACTACGGCTGGGGGTGAGCCCGCAGAATTTCCGGGCAGAGGCTGCGTAAGCAGTCTATCGCCTTAATGCAGCATCACTCAGCAGAACCTCCCAAGCGCCATACCTTGGGATCGTCCTTTTAGCGAGCGGCAGAATGCATAGAGACGATGACCCTTTAGTAGATGCTCTAGGCCACAGTGCTAACGAGCTGATTGCCGCCGCCGAGGTGTGGCGGCACGGTTTCGATCTGAACGCTGCCCGCTCCTCATATCCGGCGCGAGCGGATGCATTCATCAAAGAGTTTGGCGAGGAAAACGCCATTTCGCTGTTTGAGACTTTGGATGGTTTACAGATGCTTTTGCTCAATTGCGCTCCCGAAGAGCAAAATGGCATGTCGCTCGGAGAAGAAGCGTCCCTTGCAAAAGCCAGGTTTCAAGAAATTGTACCGGGCATACCCAGTGAAGTCATGTCAAAGCTGTCCAGCCTCTACTACTTTCAAAACAGGTAAGGCTTTCAAAACAGTAACCCCCGCCGATTTCTCGACGGGGGTTACTTTGTCTTAGCCTAAGTGAATTTCACCTTGGCGAAAATCACCAGTCCTCGCGATAAACGACGCGGGTCTTGATCGGCAGTTTCATCGCCGCCAGACGTAGGGCCTCTACGGCCACGTCCTCGGAAACGCCGTCCAGTTCGAACATCACGCGGCCGGGCTTGACCTTGCAGGCCCAGAAATCGACCGAGCCTTTACCCTTACCCATCCGAACTTCGGTAGGCTTGGACGTGACTGGCACATCCGGGAAGATCCGGATCCAGACACGGCCCTGACGTTTCATGTGGCGGGTCATCGCGCGGCGAGCCGCCTCGATCTGACGCGCTGTCACACGTTCTGGTTCCGTCGCTTTCAGCCCGAAGGAGCCAAAGTTCAGGTCGGAGCCGCCTTTGGCCTCGCCCTTGATCCGGCCCTTGAACTGCTTGCGGAATTTCGTGCGCTTTGGTTGCAGCATATCCTGTCCTCCTTAGCGACGGCCGCCGGCGCCGCGCGGCGCTGGACCATCCTGAAGTTCCTGGGCCTTGCGGTCACGGGCAGCGGGATCGTGCTCCATGATCTCGCCTTTGAAGATCCAGACCTTGATGCCGATGATGCCATAGGCCGTCACGGCTTCGGTGTGAGCGTAATCGATATCCGCACGCAGCGTGTGCAGTGGCACACGACCCTCGCGGTACCATTCGGTCCGGGCAATCTCGGCACCGCCGAGGCGACCCGCAACGTTGACCCGGATACCAAGGGCACCCATGCGCATGGCGTTCTGCACGGCACGTTTCATCGCCCGGCGGAAGCTGACACGACGCTCCAGCTGCTGGGCGATGCTCTCACCCACCAGTGCAGAGTCAAGCTCGGGCTTGCGCACTTCGACGACGTTCAGGTGCAGTTCGGACGCGGTCATGCTGGCCAGTTTCTTGCGCAGCGTCTCGATGTCTGCGCCTTTCTTGCCAATGATCACGCCGGGACGTGCAGTGTGGATCGTCACGCGGCACTTCTTGTGCGGACGCTCGATGATCACGCGGCTGATGCCGGCCTGCTTGCACTCGGTCTTGATGAAATCGCGCATCGCGATGTCCTCAAGCAGCAGGTTGCCGTAATCCTTGGTGTCCGCGTACCAGCGACTGTCCCAGGTGCGGTTCACCTGAAGGCGCATGCCAATCGGATTGACTTTATTTCCCATCAGGCTTGCTCCTCAACTTGGCGGACTTTGATCGTCAATTCCGAGAACGGCTTGCGCAGCGCGCCGAACCGACCCCGGGCACGCGGGCGACCGCGCTTCATGACGAGGTTCTTGCCAACATAGGCTTCGGCAACCACCAGTTCGTCAACATCCAGGTTATGGTTGTTTTCGGCATTGGCGATGGCCGATTGCAGGCATTTGCGCACATCTTCGGCGATCCGCTTCTTCGAGAAGGCCAGATCGTTGAGCGCCTTGTCCACCTTCTTGCCACGGATCAGCGCGGCCAGCAGGTTCAGCTTTTGCGGGGACGTACGGAGCATGCGCAGTTTTGCCATTGCTTCGTTATCGGCCACGCGGCGGGGGTTCTTTTCCTTGCCCATGACTTACTTCCGCTTCGCTTTTTTGTCGGCTGCATGACCATGGTAGGTCCGGGTCGGCGAATACTCACCGAACTTCTGACCAATCATGTCTTCGCTGACGTTGACAGGGATATGTTTCCGACCGTTGTAGACGCCAAACGTCAGACCCACGAACTGGGGCAGGATCGTCGAGCGGCGCGACCAGATTTTGATGACTTCGTTGCGACCACTTTCGCGCGATGCTTCGGCTTTCTTCAGCACGTAAGCATCGACAAAGGGGCCTTTCCATACAGAACGCGACATGATTACCGGCCCTTTTTCTTGGCGTGACGCGAGCGGATGATCAGCTTCTGCGACGCCTTGTTCTTGTTGCGGGTGCGAGCACCCTTGGTGGGCTTGCCCCAGGGCGTGACCGGGTGACGACCACCCGATGTCCGACCTTCACCACCACCATGGGGGTGATCGATCGGGTTCATGACCACACCACGAACACTCGGGCGGACGCCCTTGTGACGCATGCGGCCGGCCTTGCCGAAGTTCTGGTTGGAGTTGTCAGGGTTGCTGACCGCACCGACCGTCGCCTTGCATTCCTGGCGGACCAGGCGCAGTTCACCACTGCTCAGACGCACCTGCGCGTAGCCACCGTCACGACCCACGAATTGAGCGTAGGTACCTGCAGCGCGGGCAATCTGCCCACCCTTGCCGGGCTTCAGCTCGATGTTGTGGACGATCGTACCGATCGGCATACCCGAGAACGGCATGCAATTACCGGGCTTGATGTCGACCTTGGCGCCGGCGATGATCTTGTCGCCGATGGCCAGACGCTGAGGCGCCAGGATATAGGTCTGCTCACCGTCGTCATACTTGACGAGCGCGATGAAGGCTGTCCGGTTGGGGTCATATTCGATCCGCTCGACCGTGGCCGAGATATCGAATTTGTTGCGTTTGAAATCAACGATCCGGTAGAGGCGCTTGGCCCCTCCTCCGCGACGACGCGACGTGATACGTCCGGTGTTGTTCCGGCCGCCCGATTTCGACAAACCCTCGGTGAGGGCTTTGACGGGGCGTCCTTTGTACAGCTCCGAACGGTCGATCAGCACCAGCCCGCGCTGGCCCGGCGTCGTTGGCTTATACGACTTGAGTGCCATGCTTTCTGTCTTCCGTTTAGCAAACGGCAGGGATTTCGCCCCACCTATGTAGGGTGGGATTTGATCCCACCATGTTTATAGGCCCCCGTAGGTGCCCGGCTTAGGGTGTTCTTACGAACGAATGCGAAGCCCCGGACGAATCCGGGGCCACACAGATAGGCTCGTTTAGGGGGGATGCGCGTCAGGGTCAAGCACTTGCCGCAGAAAACAAGGGATAATCCCCCTGCCCCGCCCCAAGCCGAGCGCGCGCTTGACCAGGGGCTGGCGCAGCGCCATTCCGGCAGCGCGATTTATGCCCGCCAGGAACATCTAATTCAGATCAGGACGAAACCTGTAGGACTAGCCTAAGAAAGCTCTGCGCGATTCTAAGAGCGGCATAGATGATCAACATACGCAACAATCAAATGGCGGGCGGCTTCGCGCCCCTCCCGCAAAGTGGATGGACTCGGTGGTCTATGATCGGTCGCCCTACCCCTGTGTCTACTGGCCGCGCTCGTAGGATCGTTCGCTAACTCCCCAAGTTTACGCCAATCTGTTTCACCCAAAAATCTTTTAGCTTTGCGTTGATTACCGAAGATCGTCTCAAGTCGGTCCCTGATTTCGTAGAGGTACAAAAAGCAGTTTATCTCATCATCGAAGGACTTCTGAAGGCAAGCTTGCATTGCCAGAATATTTTGTCCGGGCTCAGGGAAGTCGGCAATACAGCGAGCAACTTTTTCGCGAAATTTCCTCTGCTCCTCAAGCCGATCAGCGCGAGTTTCAGAGATGATATTTCCATCCTTGTCACGGGTGATCGCCTCGATTCTCCCGGTCAATGTTGCGCGGCCAGTCATATTGGCTGAGGTGTAGACAACGCGAATCCCATCGGGCAATTCGTGAATCAGGATCGCTCCACTCAGTCTAAGCTTTTTTCCGGTAGCAATCTGTTGGCTGGCGAAAAGCCGTTCCAGCTCTGCATGCGCCTGGTTTTTGAATTTTGACCCCATCTGGCTCTCGGCCTTCGTGAAGTCACCGCGAACTTTTCCACCTTCCATATGAACGCTGTCGGACAATATCTCGACATCCATAGGTTCTTCAAAAAAGTCTAAGGGTTCATATGTCCATTCGAGAATGGTTGTTGAGTCGTGATTCATAAAAGACACCCTAAACCTTCGCTCCCAATTATATCAAACGCGCCTAAATGGGATTGTGGTTTCGAGACATTCAGAACCGCAATTGGGCGGAGAGAACAAAAAACCCCGGCCACTCTCGCAGCCGGGGTTTTCTATTCTTGCAGTGCAGGCTTCAGCCCGCCAGACCGATCAGATCAGAGACCAGTGCTCACGTCGATCGTGTTGCCCTCTTCGAGCGTCACATAGGCCTTCTTGACGTTTGCCCGCTTGCCGGGACGGCCGCGGAACCGCTTGACCTTGCCTTTGGTGATGGTCGTGTTCACGGCCTTCACCTTGACACCAAACAGAGACTCGACGGCCTCCTTGATCTGCGGCTTGTTGCAGGCCATCGCCACTTCGAACACAACCGCGCCGTTTTCCGACGACATGGTGGCTTTCTCGGTGATGATCGGCTTGCGGATCACGTCGTAATGTTCTGCTTTCGCGCTCATTTCGCGTCACCTTTCCCCAAACGGGCTTCCAGTGCCTCGACACCCGCCTTTGTCAGCACGAGCGTGTCGCGCTTGAGGATGTCATAGACGTTTGCGCCCATCGTCGGCAGGATATCCAGGCCTTCGATGTTGCGTGCCGCCTTGGCGAAGTCCTCGTTCACCTCGGCGCCGTCGATGATCAGCGCACGTTTCCAGCCCAGTTCCTTGACCTGCTTGGCCAGGGCGCCGGTTTTGCCGTCAGATGCCGCGCTTTCGATCACGATCAGCTCGCCTGCCTTGGCTTTCGCCGACAGCGCCAGCTTCAGACCCAGTTGGCGGACCTTCTTGGGCAGGTCGTGGCCGTGGCTACGCACAACCGGACCCTTGTAGACGCCACCACCGCGAAAGATCGGTGCCGAGCGCGCGCCGTGGCGTGCGCCGCCGGTGCCTTTCTGGCGATAGATCTTCTTGGTCGAATAGCTGACCTCGGAGCGGGTCTTGACCTTGTGCGTACCGGCCTGTGCCTTGTTACGCTGCCAGCGGACGACGCGGTGCAGGATGTCTGCGCGCGGCTCCAGGTCGAAGATGTCTTCGCCCAGATCGACCGAGCCGGCCTTGCTGCCGTCCAGTTTGATCACGTCGAGTTTCATTCCTCGCCTTCCTTCTTCTCAGCAGCTTGGGCTTCGGCGACCGCATCGGTCCCGGCCTCGTCTGCGGCTTGTGCTTCCAGAGCTTCCTGCTCGGCTTCAGCGGCTGCTTTTGCGGCTGCTTCTGCTTCTGCGGCGGCTGCGGCGGCGGCTTCTTCAGCGGCCTTGGCGGCAGCTTCGGCGTCGGACTTCAACGCTGCGGGCAGAATCGCGCTCTCGGGGAACGGCTTCTTGACCGCATCCTTGACGGTGACCCAGCCACCCTTGGAGCCTGGAACAGCGCCTTTGACCATGATCAGGCCGCGTTCGGCGTCGGTCTTGACCACTTGCAGATTCTGCGTGGTGATCCGGGCTGCGCCCATGTGACCGGCCATCTTCTTGCCCTTGAACACCTTGCCGGGATCCTGACACTGACCCGTGGAGCCGTGCGAACGGTGCGAAATCGAAACACCATGGGTCATTTCCAGACCCTTGAAGTTGTGACGCTTCATCGCACCGGCAAAACCTTTACCGATCGAAGTGCCACAAACATCAACGTACTGGCCTTCGAAGTAATGGTTCGCGGTGATCTCTTCACCAACCGCGATCATCGCCTCGGGCGCCACGCGGAATTCCGCGATCTTGCGCTTGGGCTCGACCTTGGCAGCGGCAAAGTGACCGCGCATGGCTTTCGAGGTCCGCTTGGCCTTGGCCGAACCGGCACCCAGCTGAACCGCGGTATAGCCGTGGGTTTCTGGGGTACGTGTCGCCACGACCTGCAGTTTGTCCAATTGAAGAACGGTCACAGGGATCTGCTTGCCGTCTTCCATGAAAAGCCGGGTCATGCCGACTTTCTTTGCGATAATACCAGAGCGCAACATATCTGATTGCCCTCCTTAGACCGAAATCTGCACGTCAACACCGGCGGCCAGGTCGAGCTTCATCAGCGCGTCCACGGTCTGCGGTGTAGGATCAACGATGTCCAGCAGGCGTTTATGCGTGCGGATTTCCCATTGATCGCGGGATTTCTTGTTCACGTGGGGGCCACGCAGAACGGTGAATTTTTCGATTTTGTTCGGCAGCGGGATCGGGCCACGCACGTCAGCGCCGGTGCGCTTCGCGGTGTTCACGATTTCCTGCGTGCTGGCATCCAGTACGCGGTAATCGAAGGCCTTCAGCCGGATGCGAATGTTCTGACTTTGCATTGTCTTAGCCTTTCGCGGCTTTTGGAGTTGATAGGAGGAGCGCCGGACCACCCGGCCCCCTCGTCGAACTTCCCCCGGCTTTAACGGAGGGAGGTCCCGGGCATAACCCGGAACCCCGCTTGTCTGGACCGCCTATGCGGGTTTGGCGAAAGTTGCAATCACCTACCGCACAGACAATTCGCTTACTCGAGGATTTTCGACACCACGCCGGCGCCGACGGTGCGGCCGCCTTCGCGGATGGCGAAACGCAGGCCCTCTTCCATCGCGATCGGGGCGATCAGGTCGACCTCGAACTTCAGGTTGTCGCCGGGCATCACCATCTCCGTGCCCTCGGGCAGGTTCACGGTGCCGGTCACATCCGTCGTACGGAAGTAGAACTGCGGACGGTAGTTGGCGAAGAACGGCGTGTGACGGCCACCCTCGTCCTTGGTCAGGATATACGCCTCGGCTTCGAACTTGGTGTGCGGCGTCACCGAACCCGGCTTGCACAGGACCTGCCCGCGCTCGACACCTTCACGATCGATACCGCGCAGCAGCGCGCCGATGTTGTCGCCAGCTTCACCGCGATCCAGCAGCTTGCGGAACATTTCAACGCCCGTGCAGGTCGTCTTCTTGGTGTCGCGGATGCCGACGATCTCGATCTCGTCGCCAACGTTGATCACGCCACGCTCAACACGACCGGTCACAACCGTACCACGACCCGAGATCGAGAACACGTCCTCGACCGGCATCAGGAAGGGCTGGTCCACGGCGCGTGCCGGCGTCGGGATGTATTCGTCCACGGCCGCCATCAGCTTGCGGATCGAATTCTCGCCGATTTCCGGATCACGGCCTTCCAGCGCAGCCAGCGCCGAGCCGGGGATGATCGGAATGTCGTCGCCGGGATATTCGTACGAGCTCAGCAGCTCGCGAATTTCCATCTCGACCAGTTCCAGCAGCTCTTCGTCGTCAACCTGGTCGACCTTGTTCATGTAGACGACCATGTAGGGGATGCCCACCTGGCGACCCAGCAGGATGTGCTCGCGCGTCTGGGGCATCGGGCCGTCGGCCGCGTTCACCACCAGGATCGCGCCGTCCATCTGCGCCGCACCGGTGATCATGTTCTTCACATAGTCAGCGTGGCCGGGGCAGTCGACATGCGCATAGTGGCGCGCGTCGGTCTCATATTCCACGTGCGCGGTCGAGATCGTGATCCCGCGTGCTTTCTCTTCCGGCGCGCCGTCGATCTGGTCATACGCCTTGAAGTCACCGAAATACTTCGTGATCGCCGCCGTCAGCGTCGTCTTGCCGTGGTCAACGTGACCGATCGTGCCGATGTTAACATGCGGCTTGCTGCGGTCGAACTTTTCCTTTGCCATGATGCTGGCTCCTCTTCTTGTCTGTCAGGTGGCGGGGCGAAGCCCCACCCTACGGTGCTGGGTAGGGCGGGGTTATCCCCCGCCACCCGGGTTAGGCATATTTTGCTTGGATTTCTTCGGAGATGTTCTGCGGCACCGGCTCATAATGCGAGAATTGCATCGTGAACTGGGCACGCCCCGAAGACATCGAGCGCAGCGTGTTGATATAGCCGAACATGTTCGCAAGCGGCACGTTACAGTTGATCGCGATGGCGTTGCCGCGCGTCTCCTGCCCCGAAATCTGCCCGCGACGCGAGGTGAGATCGCCGATGATACCACCCGTGTAATCCTCGGGCGTAACCACTTCGACCTTCATGATCGGTTCCAGAAGCTTGGCGCCGGCCTTGCGCAGACCTTCGCGCATACCCATGCGTGCCGCAATCTCGAACGCCATGACGCTGGAGTCCACATCGTGGAACTTACCGTCAATCAGAGCGACCTTGAAGTCGATCACGGGGAAGCCAGCCAGAGGGCCGCTGTCCATGACCGAGCGGATGCCTTTTTCGACGCCCGGGATATATTCCTTGGGCACCGCGCCACCGACGATACGGCTCTCGAAGGAGAAGCCTTCACCGGGCTCTGTCGGCGAGATGATCATCTTGACCTCGGCGAACTGACCGGACCCACCCGACTGTTTCTTGTGGGTGTAGGTATGTTCGACTTCATGACCGATGGTCTCGCGATAGGCCACCTGAGGCGCACCGATATTGGCGTCGACCTTGAATTCGCGGCGCAGACGGTCGACCAGGATGTCGAGGTGAAGTTCGCCCATGCCCTTCATGATCGTCTGACCGGATTCCTGATCGGTTTCCACGCGGAAGGATGGATCTTCGGCCGCCAGACGTGCCAGACCGGCCGACATCTTTTCCTGGTCGCCCTTGGTCTTGGGCTCGACCGCGATCTCGATCACCGGATCGGGGAAGGTCATCGTTTCCAGAACGACCTGTTCCTTGACGTCGCTGAGCGTGTCGCCGGTGGTCGTGTCCTTGAGGCCCGCCAATGCGATGATGTCGCCGGCAAATGCCTCTTCGATCTCTTCGCGCTGGATCGAGTGCATCATCATCATACGACCGATGCGCTCTTTCTTGCCCTTGGTGGTGTTCTGGACGGTATCGCCCTTCTTGATCGTGCCCGAATAGATCCGGGTGAAGGTCAGCGAGCCGACAAACGGGTCGTTCATGATCTTGAAGGCCAGACCCGAGAACGGCATGTTGTCATCCGCGCGGCGCGGGATGTTACGGGTTTCCGTCTCGTCATCGGGGGCAAAGCCCATGTAGTCGACAACGTCCTTGGGGCTGGGAAGGTAATCGACAACGGCGTTGAGCAGCGGCTGCACACCCTTGTTCTTGAACGCCGAGCCACACAGCACGGGAACAAAGCTCAGCGACAGCGTACCTTTGCGGATCAGCGTGTGCAGCGTATCCACGTCGGGCTCGACGCCTTCCAAGTAAGCTTCCATCGCGTCGTCGTCCATTTCGACGGCGATCTCGATCAGGTTGGCGCGCCATTCGTCGGCCAGGTCTTTCAGGCTGTCGCGGATCGGACCACGTGTCCAGTTCGCGCCCAGATCTTCGCCCTTCCAGACCCATTCTTCCATGGTGACCAGATCAACGATGCCTTCCAGCTCGGTCTCGGAACCGATCGGGATCTGGATCGGTGCCGGCGTCGCGCCGGTACGGTCCTTGATCATCTTGACGCAGTTGAAGAAGTCCGCGCCGATCTTGTCCATCTTGTTGACGAAGACGATCCGCGGCACCTTGTAACGGTCGGCCTGACGCCAGACTGTTTCGGTCTGGGGCTCAACACCGGCGTTGGCATCCAGCACCGCAACGGCGCCGTCGAGCACGGCAAGGCTACGCTCGACTTCGATGGTGAAGTCCACGTGGCCGGGGGTGTCGATGATGTTCATCCGGTACTTGGTGTCTGCCGTACCTTCGGCGGTCGGGTCTTCCTGACGC
>Ga0209344_10003744_pt1 | contig 14655 bp, 14 predicted proteins | sample Cruoilmetagenom6_FD_187293 | JGI IMG/M metagenome (GOLD analysis project Ga0209344, IMG submission 187293) | Oil polluted marine microbial communities from Coal Oil Point, Santa Barbara, California, USA - Santa Barbara Oil Seep Sample 6 (SPAdes)... | ecosystem: Environmental > Aquatic > Marine...
GCTTGGATTTCTCTTATTTGCTCATACTCATTATTAAAAACCGAAGCATACACTTCCATACGTCGGGCATCCAATAAAGGAACAATAACTGAATCTTTATCAATTTCAAGGGTCTTGGCCAATGACGCTAATGTTGATATAGAAATTAGAGATTTATCTAAACTAAAACACAAGCCTTTCGCCGATGAAACTCCAATTCGAAGACCCGTAAAAGAACCAGGTCCTTTACTCACTGCAATTGCATCAAAATCTTGATATGATATGTTTGTTTCTTTAGTAAGTTCTTCAATAAAAACATGCAGATTTTCGCCATGAGAATAACTCCCGTCATTTAATTCCTTAAAAGCAATTAGTTCTCCATTTTTTGAGATACTAACGGAGCAGTTTTTGGTTGCTGTTTCTATATTTAGGATAGTCGCCAATAATAAAATTTGAAACACAAAGATACATTAGTTAGTATTAAAACCTGAGTTTGACCTAATACTTGTTTACAGTTTGACTGAATTTTTATTGAATTCGTAGGTCTCTTTTTGATTGACTAACTAGTTAGTTTAAAAAAATAGGGCAAGAATTGGAAAAAAATCATCAAATCCTTTGGAAAACCGAAGAAAAGGCAATCTTTTGAGGTAAAATTTTTAAAATATCTAGATATTTTTTTAAATTTTACACTTCAAATCTCACCTCTTCTTAGGGTTCTGTAAATTAAATCTTAGGTCAAACTCAGGTTTAAAAGAAAACATCCTGTATTTTAAAATACAGGATGTTTAAATGAATTTCTTCTAACTTTTATTCTATGACAATTGACTCACCGTAGTAAAACTTCAATACTTGAGTTTTAAACACATAATCATATTTTGACCTGATAAGCGTTGATTCAGCATCGACAAGTCTATTTCTAACTTGATCAAAATCAAATAAAGTCATAGCTCCTAAATTATATCTTTCCTGTGCATTTTTATAAGCTTCATTTTGTGCGTCCAATGATTTTTGAGCTGCTTCAAAAGATTTGGCAGCTGCTTTCGCATCTAAAAATGCTCTTTGTATAGTTTCTTTTAATTGTAATTTTTGATCCTCTAAACCAATTTCACTGATCTTCTTATTAATTATTGATCTATTAACATTTGATTTGGTCTGACCTCTGTTAAATATCGGAATGTTTAAAGATAAACCAAAGCTATATCCTAGATTATCACTAAACTGCTGTGAAAAATCTATATTATTAAAAACTTCGTCATTAAAAAAATGCTGATAACTACTTCCTAAACCTGCAGAGAAAGATAAAGATGGCATAAATGCACCTTTCGCAATTTCAATATCAAAGTTAGAATTTTCAACGTCGTTTTCAGCTCTTTTAATTTCTGGACGATTTCCTAAGGCTTTTTCATATACAATATTTGCATCGTTATATAATGTAGCTATAGAAGGAGAACCCACGTCAATATTTTCAATATCAAAATTATCAGTTGAAACCTGTAATAATTGTGCTAAAGACAATAGGGCTAAATCTAAGGTGTTTTGTTGAGTAATAACATTTTGAGCATCTGTCGCCGCGGTTGACTCGGTATTTAACAGATCTCCTCTTGGTTTTACCCCAGCCTCTACCTGGCTTTTAGTTACTTCAATTTGATTTGTACTAATTTCAAATTGTGTGTTAGCAACATTTAAATTTTCTTTAGCAAATAATACATTTAAATAAGCATTCACAACAAATAATGATATATCATCTTGTATTTTTTGTAAATCTAACTTACTAGATTCAACTCCTAACTTAGCTTGCTTATAGGTATTTAAGTTTCTAAAACCATTAAACAATATGGTATTACTTCCTACATTGAAACTTGATCGAAAATTATCTGCAGAAATTCTTGAACCACTTACCCCAATAGAAGATCCAAAATTTAATCCCGGGTTAACCGAAGCACTTAAATCAGGTAAAAAATTACCTTTAGTATTGGTCACATTTTCTTCGCTCAACTCTACATTTAATAGATTTTGCTTTACCGTAAGATTATTTTTTAAAGCATGTTCAACACTCTCCTTTAATGTCCATTTTTTATCTTGTGTAAATGAGAAAGTAATTGTTAAAAGGGCAATTAGTAGACTTAATTTCGTTTTCATATGTAATTTATATTAAGCAAAACCAACTTCCTTTACAATAGTAATATTTAAAAAAGGCTTGGTTTTATAGATCTTTGATTTTCTATATGACGACTAAATTTAAAACTTGTTACACTTTATTAATCTTATTGACGTGTTAAAGTTTTAATTTCTTCCAGTTACGATATAAAAAATAACCTCCAACAGCAACCAATATATAAGGAAATGCCATTAAATATATAATTCCTGAATTAATAGATTCAGCAATTTCAGCATCACCAGATTCAACGACTGCCTTGCACATAGCGCACTGCGCAGAAGTAATCTGTGCTATGAATAAAAATGCTATGATTATAATTTTTTTCATTCTTAATTATTAACTTCTTTTTATAAGATCCCGAACATTTCCATCGTAAATTTAGGCAATAATTGACTAGCATGTTTTAGGCTTTTAAAACCTGAGTCTCATTAATAATACGGTGCTATCATTATATATACTATAACGCCACTAACTGCAACATAGAACCATAATGGAAAGGTAATTTTTGCAATTTTCTTATGACGCTCAAAGTCATTTGTAATAGCTCTAACAAAGGTTATCAAAACAAACGGAATAATTATAATAGATAACAATATATGAGTAAGTAAAATGAAATAGTACACATATTTAATGAGTCCTTCTCCACCAAAACTGGTAGAATTTGAAGTCATGTGATATGCTATATACATCAATAAAAATACAATTGAACAAGCAATAGCTGTTTTCATTAAATACTCATGTTTTTTTCTATTTTTATTTTTTATAGAAATAACAGCAAGAACAAGCAAAATTGCTGTAATTGCATTAATACTTGCGTAAATAGGAGGTAAAAAAGTTAAAGGTTCTACATTAGGAATCTTTACACCAAATAAAACCGCAACAACCAAGGGGATTGCTATTGACAGCATTACGATCCATTTGTTATATTTCTTTGTTGAAGTTATTTCTTGACTCATAAATCCTATTCTTCTAAAATTTTTGCAATATCTTCTTTTAAGATTTCTATTTGATCATTTTCTGTTCCTAGATAGTATACAATAGGATTCCCGTGTTCATCTCTCCTGCATCTAATAAATCCTTTTTTATCGATCAATGCAAAATAACCTTGATGTTCGAATCCGCCCGCTACATCAGGATTAATTTCGGCAAAAATATTCAATCCATTATTTGACAATTCATATATGGCATCTTTATCACCTGTTAGCATATGCCAGTTTAATGAAGTTATACCATACTCTTCAGCATACTTTTTTAGAACCATCGGCGTATCATGCTCAGGATCAATAGTAAATGAAGCAATGCCAAAATCATCATTATTTCCAAATTCTTTTTCCAACTTCAACATATTGCGATTCATAATAGGGCAAATCGAGGGGCAGGTAGTAAAAAAGAACTCCGCTACATAAACTTTATCTTTATAGTCGCTATTACTGATCAATAAACTATCTTGATTTCTAAAAGTAAAATCAGGCATTTTTCTGTTTTGACCATCGATATTCAAATATGATAAACTACCGGGAACGACTTTATTGAGTCTTGTATCATCTAAAATATCTTTTTTATTAATTCTTTCTGCAATTTTAGGAATTGCGTAAATACCAAAAATTAATATTATAAACGATATACCTATGTAAGAATAATTTTTTTTCATTTTCTTTTAGAGACTTAAATTTCTCTCTTATTCTTTTTTAGTGCTAAACGATATTCTGCCACTAATACTTTTACATCATCAACCATTTTTTTGTGAATGGGTGTAACCGTTTCTGCGCTATATCCATATAAAATTCCATCAGTTGAATCTTCATCATTTTTTCTTCCACGTAAGTGCATATCCTTATCAATTATAAATGCATAAGGTGAATAACTTCCAGCGCTTAAAGAGTAATTAGTTTTTAACCCATCAAATACCAAATTAATATCTTCTACCGATCCGAAAACAAACTTCCACTTACTCATATCTGTCGCAAAAGCAATTTTATTTTTAAGTTCTTGTGCTTGTTCTTCCATTCCATAAGGTAGTACAACAATAAATTGAAAATCTCTAAATTGATGAAAATGTTTATAGATCTTTTCGTTAAGTGTTAGCGCATTGGTTTGAGATTTCTCTAGATCATCGCCTAAAAAACAAAGTATTGAAATCTTACCATCCAATGTTAGTTGTGAATTATTATCTGTTGTAAAATGACTAATATCACTTACCTTTTCTGTCAATACCGGAAGTTTTGCAAAATTATTGGTTCCTGTTAACAGTAAAATATAAAAAACCAATGGTAATATAAATAGGCTAAAGAGTACCCAAAACTTTTTAGATTTCATAATAAAAAAGCTAAAAAAAGCGGTTATTAAACCGCTCATATATTTATATAATTAACTCCAACTTAAATAAGGAGCAAGTTGATCATGTATATAACCACCTTCGATTAATACCAAGGCCGTTAGATAACATATTAAGAAAACACATGTCCAAACTATGGCTCTTCTTAAACTCGCTTTTTCTTCACGTAAATGCATAAAATACCATGCAATACCATAAGCTTTAACCAAGGTTAAAATCAAGAAGATCCAATTCAACAAACTGGTACCTAAAAATGGTGTTAAGTGCAATGATTCGGGTTTCATTATACCCAATATAACTTCAACAATGGTTATTATAGAGAGAAAACCAAAGACTTTCCATATTAAACCTGTGTGTGATTCGTGTGCTTCTGTGTGTGCCATTTTTAATTATATTTTAAACCAAGTAGAAAAATGTGAATACAAATACCCAAACTAAATCTACAAAGTGCCAGTATAAACCAACTTTCTCAACCATTTCATAGTGCCCTCTTTTCTCATAAGTACCAATAATTACATTAAAGAAAATAATAATATTAATTAAAATACCTGAAAAAACGTGAAAGCCATGAAAGCCTGTAATAAAAAAGAAGAAATCTGCAAATAATGTTTTACCATACTCATTCACTTGTAAGTTAGCTCCCATCACAACATTTGTTGCTTTTGCTAGAAATTTATTTGCTTCTTCCTTTGATACTATTGTTTTTTCTTTTACGCCTAGATCTATTTGTTCTGTTCTTAAATTAACTGAAGGGTTTGCATTAAAACTAGCAACAACTTCACTTACAGTATACGGAGGTAAAGAGCCTGCGTCATTTTCAAACCATAAACCATTACTTCTTGTATGTGCCACCCTTGCGCCATCATCTTTCACAACAAAATCACTTAAGGCAATCTGATGCCCATCATTATCTACAAATTGTGCAATTTTACCGTCTTGTAATACAACTGCTCCGTACGTACCACCTATAAAATTTTTCCACTCCCATGCTTGAGACCCTAAGAAAATAGCACCTCCAATTATAGTTAGTAACATATATAAAGTTACTTTACCTTTTTTCATTTGATGACCGGCATCTACAGCCAATACCATTGTTACTGATGAAAAAATTAAGATGAATGTCATGAATGCAACATAGTACATTGGGAAATGACCATGAACAAAAGGTACGTGTGTGAAAACTTCATCAGCAATTGGCCAGCTATCAATAAATTTGAAACGCATTAAGCCATATGAAACTAAAAAACCTGAAAAAGTTAGTGCATCAGACATGATAAAAAACCACATCATCATTTTACCATAACTAGCGGCAAAAGGTCTTTTACCTCCACCACTCCAAACATCTTCGTTTGAATTTTCAGTAACTACTGTTGCTTCCATATAGTTTGTAAAGTTATTTTGGTTATGTATTAACGATCAATATAGATCATTTCTTTTAACAGAAGCAAAAGTAAAAAACTTAAATGACATAAACCAATGCTTTAAACTTGTTTTTTAACGCTTTTTTTGATCCTTTTTTATCGGATAAAATAAAAGAATAAAAAGAGTAAAACCCATAAAATATCAACGAAATGCCAGAAGATAGCACCTAATTCTAAACCTAAACTTTGACTAGAATTATAGCGCTGTTTAAAATGATTATAAATTACAACCACAAGTGCTATACTACCAGCAAGGACATGAAATAAATGTAAAAGGGAAACAATTATTAGCAATGATCCCGATACAATACTATCTTTTCCGGCAGCATAAAATCCAGCAGCTCTTAGTTGATAAAATCCTTCTACTTGAAAATAGATAAAACCGATACCCAGTAATAACGTTAACAATAAAAATAATGTTGTTTGTTGCCTATTATCCTTTTGGATATTCTTTTTAGCTAGAATAAAGGTAATACTACTTAGAATTATTAAGATTGTACTTATATATAAAGCTTGGGGCATGTCAAAGGAAACCCAATCTTCACGTTTTCTACTTATGATGTAGGCACTTGTTAAACCTGCAAACATCATTACCATACTTACCATAGAAACATAAAGCATTTGCTTTGATGTTTTACTCTTTAATAGTGCATCCATTTTAATGTAAAAATTTGTCTATTACGTAAATTATTTGAATTGCAGTTATATATAATACGCTTGATAACATGAGTTTACGCGCCATAATATCTGACTGCTTTTTATGCAATTGAATTCCAAAATACAACATAAAAATACCCAAAGAAAAAATCAAAATTGCTGCAACCGGTGACAAGTATAAATTACCAGTTACTTTCAAAACGGGAAAAATAGATACAACTATCATCCATACTGTGTATAATAAAATCTGAATTGTTGCTTTGCTATTCTTTTCGCCGGTCGGTAACATGTTAAAACCAGCCTTTTTATATTCATCATACCCTAACCAGCCGATTGCCCAGAAATGTGGAAACTGCCAAAAAAATTGAATCATAAATAACATTCCCGGTTCAATACCAAAACTTCCTGTTGCTGCAACCCAACCTAACATAAATGGGATTGCACCTGGTAGTGCTCCTACAAACACTGACAAAGGCGTAACTGCTTTTAACGGAGTATAAACACTTGCATAAAGAAAAATAGAGATCGCTCCAAACATTGCTGTTTTGGGGTTGATATTGTATAGAATAATAATCCCGATTATGGTAAATAACACGGCGATTATCATTGCTGTATTAACCGACATTCTTCCTGTTGGTAGTGGCCTGTTTTTAGTACGAGACATTAATTTATCTGTGTCTTTTTCAATGATTTGATTGAATGTATTTGAAGCACCTACCATTAAATAGCCACCAATAGCTAACATAATTAAGGTAGGAATATGAATTACATCTACAGCCAATAAATAACCTGCAATTGAAGAAAATACTACACTCAAAGACAAGCCAACTTTAGTTAACTGCTTTAAATCATCCATTACAGAAGTGAGATTTATTTTTTTTGTTGTTGAATCGATCGTAGTTTGCATATATTTCACTGAAATCGGTGCAAATATATTTATAAATTGGCTATTAACAATGTTAAAAATAGTCCTTTATAAAATAGATATGCAAAAACTTAAAAAAACTCTTTGCGATTCATAGAAATGTATTAAATTTGCCCTCGCATTTGAAACGAATGTAGGTTCTTTAACAAAAAATATACTGCGAAAGTAGCTCAGGGGTAGAGCATCACCTTGCCAAGGTGAGGGTCGCGGGTTCAAATCCCGTCTTTCGCTCTGAGAATATACCAATATGTACGTCAAATGGCGCACAGGCTCGAGTGGTGGAATTGGTAGACACGCTGGACTTAAAATCCAGTGGTCAGTAATGGCCGTATGGGTTCAAGTCCCATCTCGAGTACTATAAAACCTAGGTTTCTTACCTAGGTTTTATTTTTTATATATTTCTCAGGTACAACATTTTGCCAATTTTCACTCAATATTTTTATTTACTACAAATTGTTTCGTTTTAATATTCAATTAAATTGATAACGCATAATAGAAATATTATTGCCGCAGTTTAAAGGCAATCTCATTGTCTCATAAAACGTTCCTTTTGCAGGACTATGAAGTTTTAATTTTTGATGAGTTACTATTATTACTTATCTTGTATTGAATTTATAACTTAAAAATTGTTAAAGACTACTCTAATCAACATAGCTAGCTTTGTAATTTTATTCTTGTTTCTTTTGGCTAGTCAAAGCATTATTTCCCAAAACGATACTATTAATACAGCATTTAGAAAAGGGAGATGGTTAACTGGATTATCTGGAAATATCAGCTCAACGACTACGCAACTAGATAATACTGATTTTAAAACAACCTCGAATAATTATGGAATTAATATAGAAAGTGGAAAATTTCTTAAAAATCGATGGCTTGTAGGAGGTTTGTTTCAAGCGAATAAAGCTAGTACGAGTGGTACTATAGAAAAAACTACAGAGACATTTTATATAGGTCCTTTTTCCAACTATTACTTTATGGATGGGAATACTGGATCTCTTTTTGGAAGATTATCATTAGGTTATGTTCGCTATAGAGACGAAACAGAGTTTATGACCCAAAACATAGTAACGCAAAATTTTTCTGAAGGAGGTGGATTAGGATCGATCGTTGGCGTGGGTTATTCATATACTATGAATGACTTTATTGCTTTTGATTTAGGTATCAATGTAAATTTATTTTGGGTTTCTATCGAGCAAGAAACGTTGCCTATTCAAACTATTTCAAACACCAATATTTCATCTAATGATATTTCTTTTTCTTTTGGATTCAATATTATTCTAGACGATTTCTTTTTTTAAATGAAAAAAAATATACTCTACATATCGATAATACTTTTTACTTGTACAGTTTTTGGTCAACGGAAAGATGAAAACAATTTGGTTAAAATTGATACTATTTCAAGCACTAAAAATTATCAACTTATAGCCATCCCTATTGCATTTTACACACCAGAAACCGGTTTAGGATTTGGTGGTGGTGGTCAACTTTTTTTTTTAGGAAAAAATAATACATTCAAAAACAGACCATCAAATATCTTATTTAGTGGAATTTATACGTTGAATAAACAACTTATGTTTGAAATCACTCCACAGATTTATTTTGGAGCAGGTGATTATTTTATAGATGCACATTATTTATTAGAAGTATATCCTAACTTATTTTGGGGTATTGGTAATAACACGCCAGATGAAAATGAAGAAGTATATAATCAAACTACACATGCATTAAACATTGCATTTATGAAGAGATTACCTCCGGATCTTAGTTTTGGATTTCAGTTCACCTTCAAAAATCATGAGGTAACTGAAATTAAGGAAGGTGGTATTTTAGATACACAAAATGTTATTGGAAATAGACGAACAGTTGTTGTTGGGTTAGGAGCTATTTTTAATTTCGATACAAGAGATAAAACAGGTTCGCCAAATAAAGGATTCTACTATCAAGCAAAAGCACATTTTTCTAGTGAAATTTTTGGCGCTACATCTGGATTCAATAAGTTTGTTTTAGACCTAAGAGAGTATTTACTAGTTGGAAAACGAAGCTTGTTAGCTTTTCAATTATACTCGGAAAATAATTTTGGAGATGTACCCTTTCAAGCACTAGCAAGTTATGGTGGTGGTAATAGAGCTCGTGGGTACTTTTTTGGCCGTTTTCTAGACAAACAAATGTATGTATCTCAAGTTGAATATCGGTATCGTTTAAAGCCAAGGTGGACTCTGAATACCTTTGCATTAGCTGGTGAAGTAGCCGAGCGCCCTGAGGATTTTTTTAGCATAAAAAATATAAAACCAAGTTTTGGTGCGGGTGTTCGATATAAAATATTTAAGGATAAAGATACATGGCTCCGTTTTGATTTAGGAAGCGGTATCGATGGTAATTCTGGAATCTATTTTGGAATTAATGAAGCTTTTTAGAATCGAACTATTTTTAAATACTTATTTAACTATTAAAACATTAAACTAATCTCTCTTCCAGCCTTTTCTTAAATATGTATTCCATACTATTAATTTAAAGACTTTTGTATGTATTTTATATTGATCTTCACTTAAAACTTCCTTCATCTCCATATTCATTTTCTCTACTTGCTTTAAAAACGTTGTTTTTAATTCTTTTTCCGAAGTACTATCCTTTTTTTTAGTGCTTAATGCTGCCATTTTGCTGGTATTTTCTAACAATATTTTATAATATTTTCCTTTTGTTTCTTCTGTCAAATCCATTTCCAAAACAACCTCAGAAAACCATTTGTCCATATACGCCGTCTCTTCGGAAGTAAAAAGGGTTTCTTTATTAATCTCTCCTTCTTGTGTGTTTCCCATTGCAGACAGCATCAAACAAAATACTATTGAAGTCCGTTTTAGATATTTGCTTAAATCAATATTCATTTACTTCTTAAATTGTTTTGCGACTAGTTTTGAAAAACCCTCTAAAACTTTATCAGCACTGTCTGGATCAGTAACATCAACTTGTAAAATGCCTATGAGCTTTTTTTCATCTTTCAAAGAAAGGTTGTAGGTGACTGCTTCTAAAAAATATGTTTTAGATCTCAATACAGCAGGGCCCTTTGGCGCTTCTGGTGTTGTCATTTTATGTTGTGAATTCGCATCAAAGTTGTAGGCTCTAAAAGAAATAAAAGACTTCTCTTTGGGGGTAAAATTTGAAATTCCACCATTATTACTTATGATTTTTTTTCTAACCTTAACATCCTTCAGAGCGGTAACTAGAATGCCATTGATTCCGTCATTTTTGAATTGTTGAACAATAGAATTAATTTCTTCTTGAGTCTGATTCTCATTATCTTTTAATGAAGGATATTTTATATGTCGTTCTATGGCATTAATTCCTTTAGCTCGCAATTTACTTGCAATTTTTATTTCATACATTTTACTCACTTCGGCATCTTTAGCCTTTGCTACTACTATTATTTTTTCGCTTGCTACAGCATCGAAATCGTCTGATTTCCAGGAATCACTTTGCTTCACAGATGCACAACTAGTAAATAACACTACACATAGGAGTCCAAAAAAATGATTTGCTTTCTTCATTAAAAATATTTTTACTTGTTCTTTTGATTTATATACTTGCCTACGATAACGGCTGTTAATATCACTAAATAAAACTGTCCTAGAAGTCCAATTAAAACAGCAGCCTTCTTCGCTAATGGAACTATAGGTACAATCTCTCCATAACCAATTGTCATTAAAGTAATATAGCTATAATAAATAAGATCTTCACTAATGAGCGTCGGACTTCCATCTATATAAATTAAGCCCTGAAAAGCACCCGGTTGATACAATTCTATACTCAAACATATAAAAAAGCCAATCAATCCAATTGATAGATATCCACTAATTAGCCCGAAAATAACGTTTTTTCCCACTTTTTTGGCCGACCAAACTTGCCGTATCAACTCTGTAGCTAGTAATACATAAAAAAGAAAAAGAGAAGTTAATTTTACGTTATTGGTCGTTTTTACATGTTCAGTTTCTGAGACATCAATTCCCAATGCTATAACTGCAACAAGCAATAATAAAACAATGAACCACATTTTCATTTTGTTTTTAGAAAACAACAATACAGCAGCTAGTAAATTCAGAATGAATAAAACAGGCGATATATAGGCATCAAACCAAGCAGCTGGAAACAACAAACCTCCAAATAAAATGGCTAGTTGAGACGACAGTAAAATTTCAAAACGATATGGAAATAAGTGTTGCAGCATTACTCCAACAGCTTGTCATCAAACTCATACCCATTATAGTCAACTTTATATAAAACGCTATAAAAAGCTGGAATAAATAGCAATGTTATTACAGTTCCAAAAAGTAAACCTATCATAATTGTTACGGCCATTGGTTCCCACATTTCACCGCCACCAAGGTATAAAGGAACCAAACCTAAAACGGTAGTAAACGTCGCTAATAAGATAGGTCTGAAGCGTTGTAAACAAGCAGCAATAATCGCATCTTGTGGTTTTCTCTTTATTTCTTTCTCTTCTATTTCTATTCTGTCTACAAGTACAATAGCATTGTTAATTACAATTCCTGCCAAGGAAATAACACCCAAAAAGGCCATAAAGCCGAAGGGTACACCAAAGAGCAATAAACCGATAACCATGCCAATAACTCCGAGTGGAATTGTACTCACGATCATAGCCATTTTTCTAAACGAATTGAACTGAATGATCAGCAACATCACAATTATGAATGCCGATAAGGGAAGATAGTTTGCTACAGCACCCATGTTCTCTGCTGAACTTTCAGCATCTCCGCCAAGATTATAAGTATAGTCTTTACCCCATACTTCTTTTTGCTCCTGAAGCCAAGGAGTGATAGTTGCTGCAATGGCGGAGGCATTTCCACCTTCAGCTAATTCGCTGGAGACATTGATTGTACGCGTTAAATTTAGGCGTTTAATTTTCGAATACTGCCACTGAGGCAGAATAGATGCCACCTGTAATAAAGGCACACTTTTACCTGAATTTTGTGCATATACATTCAAGGTTTCTAAAGAAGCCAACGACTGTTGCTTATTTTGATCACTCTTCATCACAATAGGAATAGATTTATCACCTTCTCTAAACTCTCCGGCTCGAAATCCATCTAACACCGTTTGCAACGATGTGGCAATGTCTTGATTGGTAACACCCGCAGATTGTGCTTTGTTCGGATCGATAGCTACAACAAATTTCTTTCCTTTGGGGCCCCAATCATCTTTGATATTTTTAGTTCCGGCAATGCTAAACAATTTTGACTTTATGGCTTCCGAGATGCTCGCTAATTTGTCGGGGTCATCTCCAGACACTTTAATTTCAATGGGCGTTCCACCACCACCTGATCCAAGCAAGCCAACTTTAATATCAGCATTTGGAAAATTAGAAAATGCAAAAGCATCAATCTTCGAAATCATATCATTATTCACCAAAAACGTGGTTGTATTTACTAAAATATGGGCATAATTAGAATTAGCTTCATCAGCATTATACCCCAAATCGTAGGCCGATGGCCCTTCACCAATATAGGCTGACCAATCTACAATACCTTCCGGACGATTCTCATTGGCTTGCAGTTCTTTCTTGATAAAATCTTCGATGGCTAAAACGGTAACTGTTGTTTGCTCAATTTTTGTGCCTTCCGGGAGGTTGATGTCGATGGTGATCATATTTCTATCACTGTCCGGAAAAAAGACAAAGGCCAACTTTGTAAAACCAAAAATCGATAAGAAAAACATCAATACAATTCCTAATAGTACGGTTCGTTTCCATGACAATGCAATTAAAATAAGATCTTTATACTTAGCTTTCAACCCATTGATCAATTTATCTAAGAAACTTACCTTACCTTCTTCTTTAGGTTTTACCTTTAAAAAATACACACAGAATAGTGTAATAATGCTCAATGCGATGATCCAAGATGATAACAACGCAATGGTAATTACGACGAAAATGGGGCCCATAATATCGCCCATTACAGATTCCGCCATGAAAAATGCCAAGAACGCTGCTGAAGTAGTTAGTGTTGATATTAAGAGTGGCGTAAATAGTTCTGAACATGAATCTATAGCTGCTTTCTTCACATCAATCCCTTGCTCCAGCTTTACCATGACAGATTCGGCGACAACGATGGCATTATCTACCATCATTCCCAGCGCCATAATTAAAGCTGCTAATGAAATTTGATTGAGCCCAACATCAATTAACCCCATAACCATTAACGTCGTAATTGTCACAATAGGAATTAAACTCGCAATAACCAGGCCTGTTCTTAATCCTAAAAAGAATAACATGACCGCTAAAACGATACCTATCGCTTGCAATAGGTTGCCAATAAAATCGCTAATTTTTAAGTCTATATACGTATCGATTGATGCCAATCTGGAACCCTCTAAACCAACGGGCAGTTTGTCTTGCCATTCACTCAATACCACATCTAATTCTTCTCCTAATTTAATGATGTTCGCACCTTCTTTCAACGATACATGTAATGAAACGGCATCTTTACCATTCACACGCACTTTCTGAGTTGGCGGATTGATATAGCCCTTTCTAATTGTGGTTATATCTCCCAGAGCGACTACTTGTCCGTTTTCGCCTATAGGAATCAACATTTGTTGTATGGCAGCAATATCATTAAAATTACCTGTAGGTTCTAAAATAATGCGCTCCGCTTCTACATTAATTGCCCCACCAGAGCTCAATATATTGGTACTGCTAATAATGCTTTGCAACTTACTAGAAGTCAATCCGTAAGCCTTTAGTTTTGCATTTTCAAATTCAACAAAGACACGTTCTTCTTGTTCTCCGTTCATTTCAACTTTAGCGGCATCTTCGAGCTTGATCAAATCATCTCTCAGATCATCGGCATACTCTTTCATTTCGACATATGAATACCCATCGCTAATAATACCTACTGCGATGCCAAACACTTCACCAATACCGTCATCCTTCAATTGAGGGGTTACATTACTGGGTAATCCTTGTATCGAACTTAACTTGCGTCTCAATCGATCCCAAACAGGTTGTAATTGTTCAGGGCTTACCTCCATTTTAAGCTCTACATTCACTACAGACAACCCCGTACGGGAAGTACTGGTTACTTTTTTTAATTCGGGTAGCTCCTGTGCAACTTTTTCGATTTTATCGGTGACCAGCTCTTCAACACGTTCTGGACTTGCACAACACCAT
>Ga0209344_10003745_pt1 | contig 14653 bp, 10 predicted proteins | sample Cruoilmetagenom6_FD_187293 | JGI IMG/M metagenome (GOLD analysis project Ga0209344, IMG submission 187293) | Oil polluted marine microbial communities from Coal Oil Point, Santa Barbara, California, USA - Santa Barbara Oil Seep Sample 6 (SPAdes)... | ecosystem: Environmental > Aquatic > Marine...
GAAATCACCAGTAGATGTAATGCTGGCACCGGCAGGAACTGTACCACCCAGGCTGAATGTTAAGTTTTGAGCGGGTACATTGGGATCTGTGGCTGAGGCTGTGAATGACAATAAAGTCATTTCGTCTACATTGGCATCAGGTATGTTTGCCAAGACAGGTGCTTCGTTGACTTCACTGACAGTGATGTCAAATGTGATGTCAGCACTGGTGTCATCACCACCATTGGCAGTCCCAGCATCATCCATTAAGTTAATGGTGACAGTTGACGTCCCAAATTCATCGGTTGCAGGGGTAAAGCTGAGGTTACCAGTTGCATCCACAGTCGGCTGTACAGAAAATAGGGTGTTATTGCTAACATTAACAATATTAAAGTTGAGTGTTTGGCTATTTTCATTGGCAGGGCCGGCTGAAACTGCTGTGGCCCAAGTGTTGTTATAAGCACCACTGTTTTCATCAACGGTTACATCACCGCCACTGGTATAACTGGGCTCATCATTAACAGGGGTGATGGTGATGCTGAAGTTTTGTGGTGGTGACGTGTCATCCCCGCCGTTTGCTGTACCGCCATCGTCCATCAGCTCTAAAGTGATGTTAGCGGTACCATTGGCGTTAGCTGCTGTAGTAAAAGTCAGCACACCATTTGCGGCAACAGCAGGACCAGCACTGAAGAGTGAAGGGTTGTCATTGGCTGTGATGTTGAAAGTCAACACTTGTCCTGATTCATCTGGAGGGCCGGCCAAAATATTGGTTGCCCAGCCTGCAACTGAATTTGCGCCAACATCTTCGTTTACAATTTGATTTGGGCCAACTGTAAATGAAGGCTCGTCATTGACTAGAGTCACATTGATGTCAAAGGTTTGAATTGTTGATGTATCGACACCACCATTGGCGGTGCCACCATTGTCTGAAATGCTGACACTGACAGTGGCTGTACCGAGTATAGATGGTGCAGGGGTGTAGGTTAAAGTACCAGACGCATCAATGGCAGGTTGGACCGAGAATAAGCTGTTGTTGTTATTAGAAACATTAAAGCTGACAGTTTGCGCCGCTTCGTTCGCGGGCCCTGCTTCAATGTCAGTGGCCCAGCCGGTGATTGTTTGAGCCGGAGCATCTTCAAGTACGTTTTGGTCGGTGCCAGCAGTGAAAGAAGGCGCGTCATTGATAGGGTCGACGACAATTGTAGCGGTGGCAGGTGCTGAATTAGTTTGGCCGTCATAGGCTACGAATGTAAAATTATCAACACCATTAAAGTCGGAATCAGGGGTGTATTGAATGGATGAAGTGGTGTTGTCAATAACCGTGAAATTACTGAGGATGCCATCACTAGGAGCCGTGTCAATAGCAAAAGTGACGGGTGAACCTTCGGCATCTGATCCAGTCATGGTTAAGGTAACTGCATTGTCTTCAAATGTATTGTCAGTGACATCATTAGTAACAGGTGCTTGGTTTTCTACATCAACTACATCCATCCTGACAAAAACTTGATTTTCAGATTTTGTCAAAAACACTGCGGTTAAATCAGCGTAACTGCCAGCTGCTGCAGTGTCACCTACTGGGTCTGAATTGGCTGGATTAACTCCATTCCAGTCGTTGGTTTGACCATCGATAATAATATTCATTGCCCAAACCAGGGTTGAAATACTGAGTAAAACAAGACTAAGTGTGATGTTTTTAGATAGGTTTCTTTTAACTGAGAATATCAGAACTAATAACAATATTGACAGCGCCAACAAGCCAAAAGCTGGTACCGGAAATACAAAGCCTAAAAATATCGGGCCACCATTGGCATTGGTCAGTACGATGTCGGAAGTTGAGTCAGATTCGGTGGCATAATAAAATAAAACATTACCAGAAGAAACGATGTTTAAATCATTGATATTGATGGCTGCTTCAAATACATCTTCACCCGCAACACCAGTATTTAACCCCAAAGCAGCTGTGCTGTTTGAAGAACCAGCATCAAAACCTAAGCCGTCACATTGATGGATTGTGGTTGCTATGATGTTAGGTGGTAATGCACTGTCAGTGGTGATGGTCAGTCTAGATTGTACACCCTCTATTGTTGTGGAAAAGTCAGGTAAATTAACAACACAGCCGGTAGAAGTATTGGCATCATTGTCAATATATACATGATAATACCTGTTTTGAGCTTGGGCGTTTAATGAAAAAGCCGATAGAATAAAAAACACCATAACAGCGACATTACGATAAGACATATTTAACCTTTATTTGATTGAGTTTTGATTGTATAGTGAGGAACAAACAAGCCCTTTGATCGCTTTATATAGTCCTTCACCCCTTTATGGTTTTAAAGATAAATGATTTGTTAAATAATGTCAAATAGTTATGTGGTATTTGATTTTCACCTTTTTTAAATGCCATATAGTGTAAACACAATGTGCTAAGCACATCGTTTAACAAAGAAGTTGATTAATCCTGACTATTGGTTTGAATACTGTGGGTTAACTGTAATTAATTTGGAACAATCAAATTATTTAGCGCAAGTTCAGTTTGATTGGTTAAAATGTAGTTTTTACCTTTTGGTTAATTATGAAATTATTGTTTTCAGTTATATTGTTTTTATTGACATCATTGAATTCACCCGCTCAAGCTGAAACCTCTGCAGCGCCAGTCAATGTGCAGGCAGCCAAAGACCCTTTGCTCTTATTGGCAGCAGTTAGAAAAGATTTGACAACGATGAAAGCAGAATTTATTCAGTACGAATTGACTCAAGATAACCGTAAAGTTGACAGTAATACTGGTACAGTTTGGATGGAGTCGCCCGATCATTTTCGTTGGGAATATAAAGACCCCATAGAACAGCTGATTGTGGCTGATGGCAATCAAGTGTGGGTATATGATGAAGATTTAGAACAAGTGACTGTTAAACAGCAAGACAATAAACTGAATCCAATTTATGTCATTATTAATGATGAATTGTCACAGCAACATTATGCAATCAAATATGTTACCACTGATAAACAAATTGATTGGATTAGTTTGACGCCGCGTGAACAATCTGAAGAAGTTAAATTTGTGTGGTTGGCGGTTGAAAATAACAGCATTTCCACGATTAAAGTGTTTAATCAATTTGATCAAGTGATGGTTTTTGAATTCCATCAAATCGAAAAAAATCCAACACTTGAAAATGGTCTGTTTCAATTCACCCCAGCCGAAGGGGTTGATGTGATTCAAGCCTTGGGTGAATAATTGTTGTTTGAGCAAACCATCGAAACCATGAATCAACCTTTGGCTGATCGTCTTAGGCCCAAAGTGTTGTCTGAGATTGTTGGCCAACAACATTTGGTAGCAGAAGGCAAACCTTTGGCGTTGATGTTGAAAAATAAAGCCATTCACTCAATGGTTTTCTGGGGGCCGCCAGGAACTGGCAAAACCACCTTGGCTAGAATCATCAGTCGGGATATGAACGCGCAGTTAATTAACTTATCAGCCGTGCTTTCAGGGGTTAAAGACATCAGGGCAGCGATTGCGCAAGCCAACCAAGCGCTGCCCAAAAGAACGGTGTTATTTGTGGATGAAATTCACCGCTTTAACAAATCTCAACAAGATGCATTTTTACCACATTTGGAAAGTGGTTTAATCACCCTGATTGGTGCCACCACCGAGAACCCATCGTTTGCATTAAACAATGCTTTGTTGTCCCGTTTAAAAGTATATATTTTAAAAAGTTTGGACGATGAAGATTTGTTACACCTGTTGCAGCAGACTCAAACGGTACTTGAACTAGAATTAGCCATCAGCGCTGAACAGCAGCAAACATTAGTTAGGGCTGCCGATGGTGATGGAAGAAAATTATTGGGCTTGTTTGAAATATTATTAGACTATGTCAGTGATGGAGTGGTCAAAGACCATGACATTGAATTAGTCACTTCGGGTCAAACCAGGCGCTTTGATCGTGATGGTGATGAGTTTTACGAACAAATTTCGGCCTTACACAAATGTGTCAGAAGCTCTAACCCTGATGCGGCTTTGTATTGGTTGGCTCGGATGTTAGACGGCGGTTGTGATCCTAACTACATCGCCAGAAGGGTGTTGCGTATGGCCAGCGAAGACATCGGTATTGCTGACCCACGGGCATTGAATATCTGTCTTAATGCTTGGCAGGGTTATGAACGATTGGGCTCTCCTGAAGGTGATTTGTTGTTGGCCCAAGCGGTGGGCTATTTGGCCTGCTGTGCCAAAAGCAATGCGATTTATACGGCATTTAAATTGGCCCAAGCTGATGTGCATAAATATGGTACCCAACCAGTACCGATGCATTTACGCAATGCGCCAACATCACTGATGAAAAAGCAAGGGTTTGGAGCTGGGTATCAATATGACCATGATGTCGAAGGCGGTATCGCTTTTGGCCAATCCGGATTCCCTGATTCAATGCATGAACAGATATATTATCAACCACAAAATGTCGGGTTGGAAAGTAAGGTGGCAGAAAAGTTAAGTCACATCAGAACCCAAAGGGCACAACATTTAAACCAAAAACTAAAGAAGCCATCATGATTCAATCAATTATTGCGGTTGCAGTTGGTGGTGCCATGGGGGCATCAATTCGTTTTGCTATCAACCAATTGGCAGTACAGGTTTTACAGGTGCCCTTATTTTGGTCCACTTTATTGGTTAATGTATTGGGATGTTTTATGATGGGTATGGCATTTGATTATTTCAATCAACAGGCGGCCATCAATGAATCAATGCGTCTGTTTATTACCGTGGGCTTATTGGGTGCGTTAACCACTTGGTCTACTTTCTCAATGGAAACCGTTTTGATGATCCAAAATGATCAATTGTTTAAAGCCATTGTTTATACTTTAGTGACTACGGTCTGTTGTTTTATCGCTTTTTGGTTGGGAGTTAAGTCATGAATAAAATATGTATCCTGTGTTTATTGAGTCTGCAGATACATGCAGAAAAAGCCAGTGTTGAAGAAGTGGTTACAGAAATTGCAAGCGCACCTCCAGGCAGCGAAATTTTATTGTTTGACTATCAAATTACTGATTCCGAACAAGTGGTCTTATCTGCAGGCACTAACATCACTCAATCACCTGGTTATGATTCACAGCCGCGATTTTCTAATGATGGTAAGTACGTTTACTATACGCATTTTGTTAACCACAAAACAAACGGCCAAATGGATATCTACCAATATGCAGTAGACACAGGAAAAACAGATGCCTATATGAGTACCACTGAAAGTGAATACTCGCCGACACCGCTGCCTGAAACTGGAGGCTTGAGCGTGGTACAAGTTGATGCCAATGGTGATCAGTACCTGGTGTTGTTAAATAAACAGGCTGAAACTGATCAGCAAATCCAAAGATATTCTGACCTAAAACAAGTTGGTTACTTTAACTGGATTCAAGGTAAAACAGTATGGAGTTTTATTTTGAATGACAGCAATGGTGGTGATTTGTATTATCAAGGGGTTGATTTAAAACCGCAAAAAATATCGGAAAATGTGGGTCGTTCATTCATCAGTGATGCTGCCAATAAAAGCATCTACTATGTCGATAAAAACAGCCAGCCATGGCGAATAAAATCTAGGGTTGATCAAGCCACAGTTACAGATGTGATGGGATTACCTATGGGTGTTGAGGACTTTACCCTTGACAGCCAAGGCCGGTTTTGGGCTGGCAGGGACAATACCTTATTTGTTAGCTTGGATCAGAAGCGATGGTTTATCGTCAAAGAATTTAATTATCCCAATTTACACCAAATAACCCGGGTCGCCACCAATCCAAGTGCTAATAAAATCGCAATCGTATTTGCAGAAAAGGCCAACAAAGAATAAGATAGGCAACCCTTGCGCGCCCGTAGCTCAGTGGATAGAGCAACCGCCTCCTAAGTGGTAGGTCGCAGGTTCGACTCCTGCTGGGCGCGCCATACTAAGAAGAACCTTAATAGAACCAAACTCGCTAAGTATTTCACAATTTTAAGAGTTGAACCGCTAAGCTTTGCTTAGAAATGGTTCGATTAAATCGTCGGGAACGATTTAACCCCGCGCAGCGGACCCGAAGGGCGAAGGGCAGGATGCCCGGAGTACTCCTGCTGGGCGCGCCATTTTATGATCTAAACAACTCAACAGCCTTCAGGGTCTTTCATGTCTGCATATTTATCTTTGTATTTGGCGTAAATATAATCGGCCAATTGTTGTTTTAATTCGAGTTCATCAATGGCTTGTAAGTTTATTTTTTGGAATGCCGGATCTAATAAATTTTCGATGAAATTAACGGATTGAGTGGTTTTGGATAAACATTGAATTTTTGCTTTGAAGGATTCGTGCTTTTCAGCCACTTTGTTGAGTAACTCTGTTTTTCCTCGACTTTCATGCATTGCCATTAATGTGGCATAGCCAATCCCCCGCGCTATCAAAGTGTTGCTATGGTTGATTAGAGTTTGGGTAATTTGTAAGCATTGTGGCAATAAATCTTTGGTGGATTGACAAACCTCGTATAAGGGTTTGAATTCAGGCGTTGTATTTAAATAGACATAGGACATCTTAATTGCGGTTGGAAAATAGGCAGCGATTAATGAATCTATCTGGTCATGCAGTTTATGTGGTAAGCCTGACAACAGGGCTTTGTCATCTTTGAATGCGGCTACATACGTTTCTGGAATTGGGTTTTGTGCGATGTATTGGTCAATGATGTGGTTGAATTCAGGGCTTATAAAGTGACTGTGGTAACTGTTTTTGGCTAGTGCCATAAGCGCAATGATTTGATTAACCAGTGGCTGGTCTTGTTGTTCTAAGGCAATATTTAAAGGCACCAAGTACACATTCAAGTTGTTGGGTGATTGTTTGAGTTGTTTGTCTAATAAGCTATTAAGGTCACAAAAAGATTTGATTTGAGGTTTAAAGCACCATGAAACTAACAGCTCCATGGTGGAATCAGATAAATCATCTTGTTGAATGATTTTATTCATTAGCAATGACAGGTTGCTAAGCAATTTGTTAGTATCTGTCGCATCGATACCCTGGTTGTTTTCACTGATGGTGCCATTGATGATGGCGGTCAATCCCATGACTTTTTGGTAGTTGTCATTGGCATCGAGTAAATGTTCGTTGAGTTGGTTAAACCACCGGTTAAAGTCTGCTTCAGCGGTGGTGAGTAGTTCGGTTGACATGCGACTGGAATCATCGCTACTGTTATCAGTTTCTGCCCAACAAAGGTTATGGCAAATCAGGATCAGGATCAATAGTAGGTATTTTTGCATGGCTTTAAGTCTCAGTCGTTTGAACTTATCTTACTACATGATTCTTTAAGAAAGCATTAACCCGTTTTTAAAAACTCTTTGGCTTGGGCCAAAGTGGCCTCGGTGATGTTTTGTCCGCCTGACATCCGCGCCAATTCTTGAATTCGTTGTTCAACACTCAGGTGTTCAATTTCAGAGGTGGTGAACTTACCATGGCTTGATTTACTGACCAATAAATGATCATGGGCATGACCAGCCACTTGTGGCAGATGGGTCACAGCGAATACTTGGTTGTTGTTACTGAGTTGTTGCATGATGTGGCCTACTTTTTCTGCAGTGGCGCCGCCTATGCCGGTATCTACTTCATCAAAAATAAAGGCTTGTTGAAAGTCAGTTTGTTGCGTGCTGACTTCAATTGCCAGTGAAATCCGTGACAACTCACCACCTGAGGCGGTTTTATTCAATGGTTGTGCGCTTTGACCTTTATTGGCCGCAATCATGAATTCAATGTGGTCATTGCCTAAAGTTTTGGGCTTGGCCTCATTGTGTAATTCAACAGCGATGCTGAATTGTGCTTCAGGTAAGCCCAAATCTTTAATCATATCGGTGATTTTAGTTGATAATTGTGTTGCCGCTTTTTTCCGTTGTGCGGATAGCTTGCCGGCCAGGTTTCGGTATTTATTCATGGCCGCAGCCAGTTCATTGTCAAGTTTTTGTTGGTTCTCGGCTAAGTCGGCATGGGTTTGCAGCGTTTCGCTTAAGTGTTGATGGTGTTGGAATAATAATTCTGGCATCACATTTTGTTTGCGGGCGATGTGATTGATTTCTTCAATACGAGATTCAATATGATTTAAATCATCTGGATTACTTTCTATGGTTTCCAAAACAACTTGTAACTCATTGTGCGCTTCGTTGATGTTAATCAGTGACTCTTCTAACATTTGGCAGACTACGCTGAAATCATGGCCTTTGGTTTGCTTCAATTTGTTGATGATTGATCCCAGTTTTATGCCCACACTGGCATCATCTTCGCTGAGCATTTGAATTGATTCATCAATGCCCTGTGTCAGTTCTTGGGCATGTGCAACCGTTTTTAATGATTGGTGTAAGGATTCATATTCATTGTTCTGTAATGACAATTGTTCCAATTCATCAAATTGATATTGCAATAATTGAACCTGGTCATGACTCATTGAGCCTGCAGCTTGTAGGGCTTCAATGTGTTGTTCTACTGAATGGATTTGGTTGACCGCTTCCTGTGTTTGTTTAAGCAACAATTCGTAGTCACCGGCTTGGTCTAGGATCAATAATTGATTTTGGTTTTTAAGTAATCGGATTTGGTCGTGTTGACCATGTATTTGGACTAAAAACTGACTCAACTCTTTAACCATGCCAGAAGGGGTGGGGCGACCGTTGACCCACTGTTTGCTTCTGCCTTGTCGGTTAAAAGTTCTGCGAATGATGAGTTCGTCTCCATTGCACAAGTCTTGTTGTTGTAACCAGTTTTGTGCATTGGGATTGTTGGCTATCATGAATTCTGCAATGATTTCACTCTGTTCGTCAAACGGACCGATGGCCTGTGCATCGGCTCGGTTACCCATGGCCATAGAGAGTGCACCAATGATGATTGATTTGCCCGCGCCGGTTTCACCAGTAAAGACCGACATTTTTGAATGAAAATCGATTTCTAATTGATTAATTAAAACAAAATTCTTGATATACAAGGATTGCAACATATTTGACTTTCAGTTTCTGTGAACAATGACACTTAATTTTACCCACACTGCCTTGAATTGTCATCTGTAATCACCATATCAGTGCCATTATTAATTTCGAATGTGTGATTATGACTGATGAAAATGTAAATCAAGTTGAAGATGCCATGAATGATGAAGATTTAAATGTAGCTGCTGAAGATATTTCGGTGGATGAATTTGATACTGAAGGTGAAGTGGTGATAGCTGAATTGGATGACAATGAATTATCTGCGTTAGAACAAATGCAAGCGAAGATTGAAGACCTGCAAGCACAATTAGATGAGACAAAAGCCAAGTTGTCTGAAAAGGACGATGAAGTCTTGCGAGTTGTTGCTGAAGGAATGAACTTACAAAAACGGTTACAGCGTGATTTGGATAACACCAGAAAATTTGCTAATGACAAAATTATCAAAGCCATGATTCCAGTGATGGATAGTTTTGATAAAGCTTTGGAAGTGATCAATGATGACAATTGTGAAGTGACCACTGAAGCGATGATTGAAGGTACACAAAACACGCAAAAAATATTTGCCAAAGTGTTACAAGATCATGGGATTGAAATTATCAATCCGATCGGTGAAGTCTTTGATCCAGAACAACATGAGGCCATGAGTATGGTGCCATCTCCAGATCATGAAAAAAATACCATTGTGAATGTGTTTCAAAAAGGTTATTTGTTGAATGGTCGTGTTGTGCGCGCAGCTATGGTGGTTGTGGCTCAATAACTTGAAAAAATAATTGCTGACCATAGATAGTGGTCATAGAGAAAAGCGAATCGATATTTTTATCGATCATCGTTAAAAAAATTAAGAAGGTTTGCAATAAGTTAAAGCGCCTTCAATCAAGAATAAAGTATTTTAGAGGTTATAAATATGTCAAAAGTTATAGGTATAGATTTAGGAACAACCAACTCCTGTGTTGCTATTATGGAAGGCAATGACATCAAAGTCATTGAAAATTCAGAAGGCGACAGAACAACACCCTCAGTTGTGGCTTTTACCGAAGAAGGTAAAACCATTGTCGGTCAGTCTGCAAAAAGACAGGCTGTAACCAATCCAGAAAACACCCTGTTTGCTATCAAACGGTTGATTGGTAGAAAGTTTAACGAAGATGTCGTTAAAAAAGACCAAGACATCGTGCCATACAAAATCATTGGCGCAGATAATGGTGATGCTTGGGTTGAGGTTCGTGGTAAAAAAATGGCGCCACAAGAAATTTCGGCTCGCATTTTAGAAAAAATGAAGGCCACAGCAGAAGACTACTTAGGTCATGAAGTGACACAAGCTGTTGTCACTGTGCCTGCTTACTTTAATGACTCACAACGTCAAGCGACTAAAGATGCCGGTAAAATTGCTGGTTTAGAAGTCAAACGAATCATCAATGAGCCAACTGCTGCTGCTTTGGCTTATGGTATGGACAAAAAAGGTGGTGATCGCACCATCGCCGTCTATGACTTAGGTGGCGGAACATTTGATATCTCAATCATTGAGATTGCTGATATTGATGGCGAACAACAATTTGAAGTATTGGCTACCAATGGTGATACATTCTTAGGTGGTGAAGATTTCGATAACCGCGTGATGGATTACTTAGTGGCTGAATTCAAAAAAGACCAAGGTGTTGATTTAAAAAATGATCCATTGGCGTTGCAACGTTTGAAAGAAGCCGCTGAAAAAGCCAAGATTGAATTATCAACTTTGGATCAAACTGAAGTTAACTTACCTTACATCACAGCTGATGCCTCAGGTCCTAAACACATGAATGTGAAAATTACCCGTTCAAAATTAGAGTCTTTGGTTGAAGAATTGGTTAAAAGAACAGTCGCTCCTTGTGAAACTGCAATTAAAGATGCCGGTATTTCATTGGGTGAGATTTCTGATGTTATCTTGGTTGGTGGTCAAACTCGTATGCCAGCTGTACAAGCCATTGTTGAACAAACATTTGGTAAAAAACCACGTAAAGACGTGAACCCTGATGAAGCAGTTGCTATGGGTGCGGCGGTTCAAGGTGGTGTATTGTCTGGTGATGTGAAAGATGTGTTGTTGTTAGATGTGACACCATTGTCCTTGGGTATTGAAACCATGGGTGGTGTAATGACTAAGTTGATTGAGAAAAACACCACGATTCCTACTAAGGCATCACAAGTATTTTCAACTGCAGAAGACAACCAGTCTGCTGTGACAGTTCACGTGTTACAAGGTGAGCGTGAAGTGGCACATGCCAACAAATCATTGGGTCAATTTAATCTAGAAGGTATTGCTGCGGCACCTCGTGGAATGCCACAAATTGAAGTGGCATTCGATATTGATGCCAATGGTATTATTCATGTATCGGCTAAGGACAAAGCCACTGGTAAAGAACAGCGGATTGAAATTAAATCGGGTTCAGGTCTTTCAGATGAAGAGATTGAAAACATGATTAAAGATGCCGAGTTGAATGCCGATAAAGACAAGGAATTCAAAGAATTGTCACAAGCCAGAAATGGTGCTGATGCAATGACTCACTCGACCAAACAAATGTTGGAAGAGCATAAAGAGATTATTGATGATGCTGAGAAATCATCGATTGAAGCTGCAATTGAAACCTTGGAAACGGCAGCCAAAGGCGATGACAAAGCAGCAATTGAATCAGCTACAGAAGCTTTACAAGCTGTCGCTCAACCCATAATGCAAAAAGTGGCCCAAGCCGCTCAAGCTCAACAACCGGGTGAAGCGGCAGATGCCGGTGAAGAAGCTTCGCAAGGTGGTGATGATGTTGTTGATGCGGAATTTGAAGAAGTTAACGACGACAAAAAATAAACAAGGAAATGGCACCAATACTACATTTGCTGGGCAAAAGCTGTATTGATTGCTTATAAGTTGAAAAGGTGTTTTTTAGCCAGACTGTTGTCTACCAACGAACACCATGATCATGAATACCGCCTTTAACTTTGTTGAAGGCGGTATTTTAATAACTAAAAGATAAACAAAAACTATGGCACAAAAAGATTTATACGAAGTTCTTGGGATCAAGAAGTCAGCGACTGCAGCTGAAATCAAAAAAGCCTTTAAACGAACGGCAATGAAACACCATCCAGATCGTAATGTGGATGATCCAACTGCACAGGATAAATTCAAAGAAGCGCAAATGGCTTATGAAATTTTAAAAGACGAAAGGAAACGTCAGACTTATGATCAATATGGTTTTGATGCCGTCAGTGGCCAGGGTGGTCCCGGTCATGGTGCTGGTTTTCAAGGCGATGTTGGTGATATATTTGGTGATATTTTCAGTGACATTTTTGGCGGCGGTGGTCGCCGAGGTAATGGCCGTTCTGCAGGCCCGCAACGAGGGCGTGATGTTCAAATCGAAATGACGGTTGAGTTGGAAGAAGCCATTAATGGCATCAATAAAGAAATTAATATACCCAATATGGTTGCTTGTGAACCTTGTCATGGATCAGGTTCAAAAGATGGCGAAACCAAGAGTTGTCAAACCTGTAATGGTATTGGTCAAGTCAGAATGCAACAAGGCATGTTTTCAGTCCAACAAGCGTGTCCTGATTGTCATGGTAAAGGCTCAATGATCAGTAACCCATGTGGCTCTTGTGGTGGAGAAGGTCGCCGCAAAGAAAACAGTAAGTTAAACGTTAAAATACCTGCGGGTGTAGATCAAGGTGATCGAATTCGATTGTCGGGTAAAGGCGAAGCCGGGCCTCAGGGTGGACCAGCTGGTGATTTATATGTGGATATTCATGTTTTACCACATAAAATATTTGTTCGCGAAGGCGATTCGCTGTTTTGTGAAATGCCAATTGATTTTTCAACCGCTTGTTTAGGTGGTGAAATCAAAGTACCTACACTGTCTGGTGAAGTGATGCTTAAAGTCCCCAACGAAACACAATCTGGTAAACAGTTCAGGTTGCGTGGAAAAGGGGTTAAATCAGTACGATCTCACAGTACCGGTGATTTGTACTGTAAAGTCAATGTGGAAACTCCAGTGAACTTATCTGGTGAGCAGAAGGATTTGTTGAAAGCATTTGATAAAACCATTAAAGCTGCGGGTGATAAGAATAACCCCAGAGGCAAAGGCTGGTTTGATAATGTTAAATCATTTTTGGATAAGATGACTGGATAAGGAACAAATTAAAGGTATTGTCGTTAGTACGTTATATAAAAACCTGTTTTCATGTGATTGAGAATAGGTTTTTTTTATGGGTGTTGTTAATTAATAGCGCAGTCAGTCTTTTGATATAAAAAGTAGTCTAAAATGCAGCCTATATAAGGCAAAATTAAAATTTAACAGAATAAAACAGTCACAATAAATTATGAGTCAAACAATTAATGTAATCATCTCTGGTGTTTCGGGAAGAATCGGTCGTCGAGTTCTAAAGTTAATCATTGCCCATCCTCAATTTAATTTGGTGTCGGGCTTGGTGTCGCCAAACAGTCGTTATTTAGGTCAAGATTTAGGTGGCTTAATTGGTATCGATGACATTGGTTTGACCGCTACTGATTCTTTGGTTGAAGTTAAAGCTGATGTGGTGATTGATTTTGCTCAGCCTGAAGGTTTTGATGAGTTGGTGGATTATTGTGTGCTGGGTCAGATCGCTTTGGTCAGTGGTACCACAGGATTGAATCAAGCCAGTTTTGATCGCATTGGCCAAGCGGCTAAATACACACCGGTGATGTGGACTTCAAATTTTTCATTAAACATTCAAATACTGAAAAATTTATTACAAGTGTTAAAACAAACCAATCCCAAAGGACGTTTTGGTATCACTGAAACGCATCATATACATAAAAAAGATGCTCCATCTGGTACTGCGATTTCATTGGCTCAGGCGATTACTTCGGAAAATAAAATGGTAAAAATAGCTGCTGATACTTTTAAATTAGGTGCCGTTGAAATTCATTCCATCAGACAAGGCGAAGTACCTGGGACCCATGAAATCAATATTCAACTTGAAGACGAATGTATTGATATAAAGCATGAATCTCATGACCCAGCTATATTTGCACAAGGTGCAGTGGATGCGGCTTTATGGATTGATAAAAAACCGGCTGGTTTATATGATTTAAATGCGATTTTAATGGGCTAGCTGTCGGATAGATTATTAATCTGATGGTTTGTATCCATCTGATGATTTAGAGCATAAAAAAAGCGCCAATTAAGCGCTTTTTTATTTCAAAATGGTTTAAATTTATAAATGGTTTTTGCGGTTGATAAGTACCACAGTTAACAGGCCAAAAGCCAACATAATAACAGCCCAGAATGACAATGAAGGAACTGACACTGGTGTTCCTTGTGTTACTGAAGGTATGAATGACTGTAGTTGCATTTCTGCTAATGGAGGCAAGCCCTGAGGAGCGTTGTCATTTCCAAAGTCTTCACACAAGGTAAAGTAAAAACAACCTTCTGGAGGCCCCGCGATAACACCGGAGGGTGTTTGGTTGTTATAAATATCTTCAGGGTTTTGGTCGGGGAAGCCATCGATCAGTAAATTAAATTCTCCAGAATTGCCATCAAATATGTTTGTGCCCCATGGGTCTTGGCTTGTGGCTTGACCTATTAAGGGTTGACTGAAATCTAAAGTACCGCCATTGGTACCAAACAGTACCATACCGTAGTCGGTGATGTCATAACTACCATCACTGAATGCTGAACCGGTGACGGTCAATTGTAAATCAATCACAGCGGGATTAGG
>Ga0209344_10003746_pt1 | contig 14648 bp, 10 predicted proteins | sample Cruoilmetagenom6_FD_187293 | JGI IMG/M metagenome (GOLD analysis project Ga0209344, IMG submission 187293) | Oil polluted marine microbial communities from Coal Oil Point, Santa Barbara, California, USA - Santa Barbara Oil Seep Sample 6 (SPAdes)... | ecosystem: Environmental > Aquatic > Marine...
GGTTAAAAAGAAAATTCATGTCCAAGAGGGGTGTACGATGCCAAAGGATCTTAAAACACTAGATGATTATTTAATTAATGAAATTATTGACAAAATAGAGTTTTATAAAAATCAACTAAGTGTAAAAAATTAATTTTTCTTTAGAACCAACATTCAGATGTCAAATACTTACAACTGAACAATATTCTATAATTTATTAACTCAAGAAGGGTTTTGATTTTTACAAGTAAAAAGTCATAATAAGAATTGAATAACTTCTTACTAAATATCAAATTCAATGAAATATTTAAATGGAAAAATAGCCGTTGTTACAGGAGGTAATAGCGGAATAGGTTACGAAATTGCAAAAAAACTGAAAGAAGATGGAGCCAAAGTTATTATTACTGGCCGTTCTCCAAATAAAGTGCAACAAGCAGCAGTAGAAATTGGAGCAACAGGTATTGTTGCTGATGTTTTGATCTAACTGCCATTAGTCAGGCGGTCAGTCAAGTAAAAAATGAATTTGGAAAGATAGATATTCTTGCTGCAAATGCAGGCACTTTAGGACCAACACCTATTGGTCGAATTTCAGAAGAAGTTTTTGATAATCAAATGGATATCAATTTTAAAGGGCAGTATTTACTATTGAAAAGTTTTGCCAATATTAAATGATGAAGCATCAATTATTAGTATATCTGGGGTAATTGAAAAAAAAGGAATGCCAAATACTGCAATTACTTCTGCTTCCAAAGCCGCTTTAAGTTCTTATACGCGCTCAGCAGCCTTTGAATTAGCACAAAGAAAAATTAGGGTTAATGCAGTCAGTCCTGGTATTATTCATACTCCTATATTTAAAAAACGGGGAGATCTGAAGAATCTTTAGGTGATTTTGGGCAAACAGTATTAAGTAACATTCCGCTGCAACGCTTTGGTACTCCTAAAGATATTGCAGAAGTAGTTGCCTTTTTAGCATCAGATCGTGCATCATTTATTACAGGATCTGAATATAATGTAGATGGTGGAATCAGTATAAATCCGTTAGTTGTATCGTTAGAAAATCAGATATGCAAAATATAAATATCAATTGCATATACTAAGGTTAGAAAAACTTAAATAAGATTTTCTAGATTGAGGTATATTAGATTAATCAATATAACTTATGAAATTCGGTTATTTATCAAAAAACAAAAAAGGGGTATAGAATAGGTACAGAATAATTTGATTTTAATTGATTTCAGTTAAAATTATAAAAAGTCCAAAACTGATAGTCTCTTTTCGAATATTTATGTGACAATTATCATGTTTCAAACGAATCGAAGTATTTATTTTTGTCGTCATGAAAATTGGAACTTCAATAATATCTTTTAGTCTTGCAATTATTATATTGTTTAATAGTATGCATGTAACTTTTACATATGCATATTATTATTTAGATCCTATAGATTTTATTGAGAAACTCTGTGAGAATAAAGATAAACCGGAGTTGCAATGTAACGGAAAATGTCATTTAAAAAAGGTTGCCGAAAATAATAGTAATGACAAACAACCCTCTCCAAAAAAGATTAGTTCTAAGAGAATAGTATTGTATGTTGTTGACCAAATTAGATATAAATTAGCAACTATTAATTTAAAGAATACTGCGGATTTAAAATATAATAATCTATATACTTATATAAGTGTATATTCCTTCTATCACCCACCCAAAATATAGGGCTTCCATCCATTATTTTATAAACCCATAGTCTTATTTAGACTAATGGAACTATCACTATATATAAATTTTAAAATATTCATAAAATGAGAACATTTTATAGTGTATTATTATGCACGCTGGTTTTTGCTATGTCTTATTCTCAAGAAAAAAAAGATACGACAAAAACAAAAGGAATTCAACTTAATGAGGTAATTGTAATTGGTAATATAAAGATAGATCCAATACATACCGTAGTATCAAACAAATATTCAAAAAAAGTAGTTCAGCCAAAAAATGTAGCAGATCTATTTAATGACATTAATGGTTTTTCGGTTATAAAACGGGGTAATTACGCAATTGATCCTACGTTTAGAGCTTCACAGTACGAACAGCTTAATATTCAATATGATGGGGGAACAAAAGCTATGCACGCTTGTCCAAACCGAATGGATCCTATTACCACACATATTATTCCTGAAGAAATTGCAAAGATCGAAATTGTTAAGGGACCTTATACCGTGCGTTATGGAGCTACTTTTGGAGGGGTCATAAATTTGGTAACCCAAAAACCTGATTTTGAAGACTATGGATTTCATGGTAAAACGTCAGCTGGTTACGAAACGAATGGAAATTCATTTGTAAATATGCTACAATTACAACAAATAACTAATACATATGATATTGTTGGAAACGTTGGTTATAGAGACTTTGGCAATTACGAAGATGGTAATGGGATTGAAATACCTTCATCATTTAGAAGTTTAGATTATGGCCTGAAAATAGGTTATAATTTTACTGATAATCAACGATTTCAAATACATTGGAGGCAATCTTTTGGTAGAGATGTTTTACATGCAGCACTACCGATGGATACTGATTATGATAATAGTAGCATCATTTCATTAGATTATAAATTGACAGATTTAGGAAAGTTTTTTAAAACATTTAGTGCTAAAGCCTATTATAGCTATGTTGACCATTTAATGCACAATAACAGAAGACCTTCTTTTATGATGATGGAAGCAGAATCTAGCGTAGAAGCAACTACAATTGGTGGTAAATTAGAATTTGAATTACAACCAATAAAAAACCTAAATATCTTTTCAGGAGTAGATGCTCTTCATATTGGTAGAGATGGAGTAAGAACTCGATTGGTTAAAATAATGAATGGTACTGTACTACCTATGCCAATGACTTTTAACGATAAGGTTTGGCAAGATTCATATGTAAATGACTACGGTATTTTTTCTGAGGCAAAATGGAGCCCGAATAGATCCACAGTTTTTACCGCAGGGCTGCGTTATGATCTGGTGAATTCGGATATTCAAGATCCGGAAGATGATTTTGCTGAAATGTATGATCTAGAGAAAAGAACAGAACATAATATGAGTGGTACCCTTTCACTAAAGAAAATAGTAAAAGATAATTTTATAATTGAAGCTGCTTATGGTAGAGGTGTTCGTTCTGCAAATATGGCAGAGCGTTATATAAATCATTTTACTGTTGGTCAAGACCCTTATGAATATATTGGTAATCCAAATTTAGATGCCGAAGTTAACAATCAATTTGAAATTGGTTTTAAAGGATATAAAAAATTAAGTAGTGGGTTTAATAAGTTAAGCTATACCTCCTCTTTTTATTATTCAATTTTCGAAAACTATATTGTAGCAGTGGTCGATGAAACTTTGACGAGAAAATACAATCCTATGCTAGAACCGATTCATCCAAAGGTATTTAGAAATTTAGATGGAGCTTATAAAACCGGTTTTGAAGCTAGCGCAAAAATAGATTTTTTGGAAAATTACTATCTTAAAACTAATATAGCTTATGTATATACAAAGAATAAAGATTTAGATGAATCTTTGCCATTAACACCTCCAATTACCACAAGACTATCGTTCGGATTCGAAAAGGGTAAATATTGGGCAAATGCACAGTATAACATCACGAGTAAGGCAACTAATATTGCTAACAGCTTTGATGAAACTAAAACAGATGGTTACCAAGTTTTTGATATAAGATTGGGAGTAAAACCTATTGAAAATTTGACCGTTGGTCTGGCTGTTATGAATGTCTTTGATGAAACTTACAACAATCATTTAAATTTTTCATTTACCAATCAAGCAGATTTTGGAAGAACCCCAATTACAGAGCCTGGAAGGAATTTTTCAGCCTTTTTACAATTCAATTTTTAGAAAAAAGCCTTTGTAATTTGCAAAGGCTTTTTTTATCTTTTACAAATTTTATATTATTTCTTTTCCAATAAAACTGTATCAAACTCTGAATTAATAATTATTTTTCCGTTGGTCACTTTTGTAGAATTGCCTGAATAAGCATCATGTAGTTCATCTCCGTCACTAAATGTTCTACTCACATCTATGGTTTTCTCACCGATTGGCATGTCTAAACCTATTAAGACATTATCTACATAATCATCTTTTGTATAGCTTCTTGAAAATAAATATGGTTTTTTAGAAATACTATTATGCCTACCTGCACCAACTGCAGGATGATTGGCTCGAAATTTTCCTAATTTCTGCCAATGTCTTAATACATTTTGAGTCTCACTATTATTCTCGATATCCTCCCAATTCATAAGCGAACGTAAAGTTGCATCACCTTGTGTTTCTTCAATAACTAAAGAACGTGCCGATTCGTCACCATAATAAACCTGTGAAGCACCTGGTGCTAACAACAAAAATGTAGCTGTTTTATAAGCGTTTTCTCTTTTCGGATCAAATGGTTGCCCATCGTCATGAGAACTCAAATAATTTAACGTACTGTATCCTTTTAAGTCATTATTAAGAATGGAATCATATTTTGTAAAAATAGCATCCATAGGCATTTGTTTAGCATTCCACTTTAAATCGAAATTAATGAGGCTATGAAAAGCTTTATCGAAATAATTAACTTGTTTATCTCCAAAATCATAAGTTTTCCCAGTTCCAATCCCATAATTATATACTTCGCCAACTAAATAAAAGTTATTATCATCTAATACGCTATCTGGGTTGGCTTCTTTCCATTCAGCAAAAGCGAAATCACATTCAGTTTTAAATTCCTGCCAAACAATTTCTTCGGTGTGTTTTACCGTATCAACACGATAACCATCTATACCAAACTCTGTGATATAATCTGTTAACCACTTCATAATATAAAAACGTGGCGCTCTAGGGTAGCCTGTGCGCTTGAAAAAGGCATCTAATTCAGCTATTTCCTGATCATAACGACCTTCTGCCTTCCATTTTTCAACCAACCTTGGAGGTAATTCAACAGTTTCGTTGCTTTCTGTTAAGATATCTGGTAAGTTTTTAACAAGTGTACAACTTGTTGTGTTCTTATAACTATCATAGGTACATTGTGGGCCTGTTCTAACCCAATCGCTCGGCCAAACGGCATCAATATCAGTAACAGGACCGGTATGATTTATAACAGCATCTAACAAAATTCTAATTCCGCTTTTATGAGCAATTTCCACAAGTTCTTTTAAATCTTTTCTGGTCCCAAAGTTTGGATCTAAGTTTGTCCAATCACTTGTCCAGTAACCATGAAAACCATAGGTTACACCCGTTCCTTCATCTGTACTACCATGAATTTGCTCTACAATTGGCGTCATCCATATAGCATTGATGCCTAAATCAGTAAAATAACCATCCTTAATTTTTTGAGTAATTCCTTTAATATCTCCACCTTTAAATCCGCGAAGTTTGGCGGTTTCATCAGTTCTATCAAAATTTACATCATTCGATGTATCACCATTATTAAACCTATCTGTCAATAAAAAATAAACATTTGCACTATTCCATGTAAAAGGTGCTTTAACTTTAGTTTCTACGACCTCTTTTTCATTTTTTTGAACACAACTTAAAAAGAAAATGGTACTAAAAATGAGGGTTATAATTTTTTTCATTGTATTTATTTTATTTTTAAAATAAGTGATTCTAAAGGATTCAGTTTAATAAAAATCGAAGCTCCGCTTTCATTTAATTTTAAACGAGATTCAAACTTTTTATATAGTTGATCTATTACACTATATTCACCTTGTTCTAATTTCCATTTATTTACAATCTCTTTTGGAATTTTTAACTCAAACTCATAGGCATGCTCAGCATCAAAATTGGAAACAATAATGAGTTTTTCTGAAGGATTCCAACGCGTATATGATAATACTTTATGATTATAATTTTCAGTATACCGACGATTATAGGCATGTAAATCTTGATAGTTACCCATTAAGGCTTTACTATTAATTGTAAAGTTTAACAAACGCTTATAAAATTCTCTTAATTCCTTTTCCTGATTGGATGATTGTCCACCATCAAATTTTTTGTTGTTAACCCATCGTTGCAAATGAGGCACTCCTATATAGTCAAAAATTGATGTTCTGGAGGGTTTTCCAAAACCGGCATCTTCGGCTCCCGGTTCACCCAGTTCCTGCCCAAAATAGATCATAGTTGGTGCTGTACTAATAGTAGCAGAAACTACCATTGCAGGCCTTCCTTTTTCAGCATTTCCTGCAAATTCAGGGCTAGCAATTCGTTGTTCATCATGATTTTCAAGAAAATGAAGCATATGATGTTCTATATCCTTTAAGTCTTTTTGAATTGGTGGAATATTGTCAGTTAAGCCATGACCTTGCATTATATGCTTTATAGTATCATACAACTGAACTTTGTCATATAAATAATTCATTTTCCCTTTATGGATATAATCACGATATAAATGAGGTTGATATACCTCTGCTAAAATAAACGCATCACTTTTCTTCATTTTTATAGAAGAATTCATATAGCTCCAAAACTCAACGGGAACCATTTCGGCCATGTCAAAACGAAAACCATCTACACCTTTATCTAGCCAATAAAGTGCAATATCCTTAAATTTTATCCACGAATCTGGAATTGTCTTGTCTTGCCAAAATTCGAAATGTTTTGTGAAATCTTCATGCTCAAATCCAGCTGGCAATTCGTTAAATTCTTTTAAGCCATCGGGTGATACACCATAATTTATTTTTACCGTTTCATACCAATCATTCCTATTAGGTTGTGACAACCGCGAACCATTACCAGTCCATTTTGCAGGCACTTCCATAAATTTACCATCTATAGAGGCATGACTCTCTCCGTCAAGGGGCAGATAATCATCTTTCCATTCAGGTACTTTAAAACTATCATCTGGATTGTAGTAAAAATTATTATTTATGTGATATATAATTGAAGTGTTATCATTAGTGCCAAAATCAAGAATACCTTCTGGATTAGTTTTCCCTTCATAATTGCGAGCTACATGATTTGGTACAATATCAATTAACAATTTTAAGCCAGCTTTATGTGTTCTTTCTATTAGTGCTTCAAATTCTTCTAAGCGTTTATAAGGATCTTCTGCTAGATCGGGATTTACGTTATAATAATCTTTAACAGCATATGGCGAGCCTGCCCTACCCTTTACAATATCTGCATCATCGTTAGAAATACCATATTTTGTATAATCTGTAATCACATTGTGATGAGGAACACCTGTATACCATATATATGTTACCCCTAAATCTTTGATCTCTTTTAAAGCTTGATCAGTAAAATCATTGAATTTACCTACTCCATTTTCTTCTATCGTTCCCCAAGGTTTATTGTTTGTATTTGTATTGCCAAAAAGCCTTGTAAATACTTGATACACAACATCTTTATTTTTTTCCTTTTTCACCTTCATTTCACTTTTAATATTCTTATTTTTTTCATCAGCGCAACTATATATCAAAATTAATAAGCCAAATGCATAATATATAAGTTGTTTATTCATTTTGAACTATTTTTTAAATAAGAATGACAATGGGATATCAAACCTTCGACACCATGAATCTTCAGAATGATCAGCACCTTCAAATTCTAAATTCATATAATTTTCATGAGTATATCCTTTAGCTTCAAAAATTCTATCTACATCTACTAAATATTTTGGATAGTAAGCATCTAAAGTTTCTGTACCATAATCAAAATAAAATTTATGCGTATCAGCCAAAGGTAAATTCGCTTCCATATAGTCAAAAATAGACTTAGAAATTGCATTCTTTTGCTTTGTTGGATTCATACCGGGCCAATGCGTTGAGATACACGCAGCTCCACCAAACACGTCAGGATATTCACACATAGCGTACATAGAGATAAGTCCACCCATGCTTGACCCAGAAATAAAAGTGTTTTTTTGAGCTGGCAAAGTTGTATAAGTACTATCAATAAATGGTTTTAAATCTTGAGTTATAAATTTTAGATAATCGTCTGCGTTAAAATCATCGAATACTATACCTGATCCTTGCTTTTTACTATCTGCTAATAGTGAATCTTTTACTTTATCAGATAAATAATCAAGTGCCTTTTCAGGATAATAATCTAAAAATCGTATATCCGGAATATTATGAATTCCAACTACTATAAATTCGCTAATGGTATCCGTTTTAAACAATTCTGTAGCTAGTTCGTCTACCTTCCATTCTTGATTGTTCCAAGTTGTAGTGGCATCAAATAAATTTTGTCCGTCGTGCATATATAAAACACTATACTTTTTTTCTTTAGAATAAGCTTCAGGTAACCAAATATCGACAGTACGCGGAACTATAAATGTTGTAGGAAAACTATCTATGCGCTGTAACTCTCCACTAGCCAAGACGGCATTTGTAACTTTTTTAGGAAGTAAAGTTGAACCTAATAATAAATAATCTTTTGCTTTAGGATTTTCTTTACAGGAAATAAAAAAAATAAAAGATAGTAGAATTAAAGTCAATTTTTTGAATAACATTTCTTAATTAAATTTTGTCGTTAATATCATAGCACCTCGTTCTTTCAAATTTATACTGTCACTCCATATCATTTCTTCTCCAGTAATAATATTTTTTAATTTTTTACCATCTAAGCCAATCTCAGCATAACGTTTTAAATCAATCGTTAATGGTGCATCACTCTTATTTAAAATTATGGCAACTACCTCATCATTAGCTATTCGAAAATAGAAATAGGTACCTAAGAAAGGTGAAAAATGGACTGTTTTTCCTTCTTGAAGTGCCTTACTATTTTTTCTATAATTTAATAGCTTTTTAAGAAATGACTGCATGTCTTTTTGAGCATCTGACAATCCTTCTCCTGTGAAAGCATTGATATTGTCACCTTGCCATCCTCCTGGAAAATCGGTACGTATTAAACCATGATCTCCTGGCTTCTCAAAGTCATTCATTAGTATTTCGGTACCATAGTATATTTGTGGAATTCTAGGTAAAGTTAATACGGTTGCTAAAGCCATTTTTGTACTAGCAATATCGCCTTTAAGTTGGGTAAAGATTCGACTCATATCATGATTGTCCGGAAACAACATAATATCTTTTGGGTTTGCATATGCAAAATCATTAGCTAGGCCTTCATATATTTTTATTAATCCCTTGTCCCATGATTCTTCCTCATTAAAAGCTTGTGCAATGTTTGCTTGCATTGCAAAATCCATTGGCGACTTTAAATTAGAGTCATAACCGTCCTTATTATTAGCACCTTCTTGCCAATACCCAATCAGTAATGGATTCAAGCTCCATTCTTCCCCAACAATACTAAAATTTGGGTATTCATTCATAATAGATCCGGCCCAATTAGACATGAATTCTTTATCAGGATATGGATAGGTATCCTGACGAATACCTCCTAAATCAGCAGTTTCAATCCACCAAATACTATTCTGAATAATATAGTTGGCCATAAATGGATTTTTTTGATTCAAATCTGGCATAAACGGCACAAACCAACCTTCATTATTTCCTTTTCTATCAAAATCTGATGCATATAGATCCTGATTTGTTGTGCGCCTATGGTTTGAATTTGTAAAATGTTGGGAGAGTCTATTCCAATCGTATGAACCATCTGGGAGTCTCATTTCTTCAACGGGAACAGGTAATTTTTCAAAATCTTCCTGAAGGTTTACCCAATCCTCGAATGGCAAATCTTTCATCCACCAATGTTCCAATCCACAATGATTTGCTACTTGATCCATGATGAGTTTTATTCCTTTTTCTTTCGCTTTCGCGGAAAGTTCAACATATTCGTCTAATGTCCCAAAGCGAGGATCTATCTCATACAAATTTGTAATAGCATAACCGTGATAGGAACTTTCATGCATATCATTTGTCAACAATGGCATTGGCCAAATGGTTGTAAAGCCTAGGTCAGAAATATAATCCAGATGACTTGTAATTCCTTTAATGTCCCCTCCATGTCGTGCATAATCATTTGTTCTGTCAATAGTTTTTTCGTTTAAATTATTAAAAAAATCATTACTCGTATCTGCATTAGCGAATCGATCTGGAGTAATTAGATAGATGGCATCGCTACTATCAAATCCTTTATATTCATTAGATTTTTTTTCTCTGGATTTCAACTCATAAGTGTGTGTTTTTTCTTTTCCATTTTGATATTTAAAAATAATATCAAACTTTCCTGCTCTCGCAGATTCAGAAATATCCAGATCAATAAATAAATAATTTGGACTACTAGCCTTATGCACCTTCTCAATAGTAATTCCAGTATAAGAAAGGTCAACTTGCGCTGAACCAATACTATCTTCCTTCACCAATAATTGAAGTTTAGAATTTTTGAAGCCTACCCACCAATGTGGGGGCTCCACTCTTTCTACAGATGAATTTGATACAGCAATAAATTCAACGGCTTCATTCTTTTTGTCATTTTTATTACAGGAATACAATAAAACGATTACTAATAAGTAAGTAATTTTAACCAACATCTTCATAATACTATATCTTTATTAAATTATTAGCAGCTATTATTAATTTCTTACCATTTACCATAATTTGTAAGTCTTGATTTCCTTCTAATGAAAAAGTAGTTTCATTTCGACCAACGTATACTTTTAAAATCTGATTTCTAAAATTGATCTTAAATGAGTATGCATTCCATTGTTTTGGAATTCTTGGTTCAAAATATAAGGTGTCATTTTTAACTCGCATACCCCCAAAACCTTCAACAATACTCATCCAAGTACCGGCCATTGAAGTAATATGTAAACCCTCTTCAACTTCGTGGTTATAATCATCTAAATCTAATCTTGAAGTTCTTAAATAAAATGCATAGGCTTGATCCATTTTATTCAATTTAGATGCCTGAATACTATGAACGCACGGAGACAAAGAGCTTTCATGTACGGTAAATGGTTCATAAAAATCGAAATGTCTTTCTAATTCCTCTTTTGTAAACTGATCTTCAAAAAAATAAAACCCTTGTAAAACATCGGCTTGTTTTATATATGGCGAGCGTAAAATTCGATCCCAAGACCATTTTTGATTAATTGGTCGTTGCGATTTATCTAAATTAGTAACCGTAATTAGTTCTTTATCTAAAAATCCATCTTGCTGTAAATAGACATTACGCTCTTCAGAATATGGAAAATACATATCATCAGCTACTCTAAGCCATTCATACGTTTCTTCCCCTTTTAAGTTAGATTTTTTCATAATACGATTAAAATCATCTATATAATTATGTTTTACTTTATTTACAGTATCAACTGCATATTCTAAACACCATTTTGCCAAATAATTGGTATAAAAATTATTATTTACATTATTTTCATACTCATTTGGTCCGGTAACACCTAAAATTACGTACTTATTTTTGGATGTTGAAAATGTAGCTCTTTGATACCAAAACCGTGCAATACCAATCAATACTTCCAAACCCTTTTCGGGGATATAACTAAAATCTCCCGTATAGCGATGATAGTTATAAATCGCGAAAGCAATTGCTCCATTTCTATGAATTTCTTCGAAGGTGATTTCCCATTCATTATGACACTCTTCTCCATTCATGGTGACCATAGGAAATAACGCAGCGCCATTTGTAAATCCTAACTTTTCTGCATTTTCAATCGCCATATCTAAATGATTATATCGATACTCTAATAAATTACGTGCTACTTGCTGATCTTTAGTTGCCATATAAAATGGAATACAATATGCCTCTGTATCCCAATATGTACTGCCTCCATACTTTTCGCCCGTAAATCCTTTAGGGCCAATATTTAACCTCGCATCTTTTCCTAAATAGGTCTGATTTAATTGAAAAATGTTAAATCGAATACCTTGCTGCGCTTTGACATCACCATCAATGGTAATATCTGCCCCATCCCAAATTTTTGACCATGCTTGTTTTTGACCTTCCAACAAAGCATTAAAACCTAAATTGATTGCTTTAGTTAGTATAAATTTCGCTGCCAAAAGCAACTCACTTTTGTTATGATTTCTATCAACTGTATATCCTCCGAACTTATGAATTGTAAAGGTATCATTCTGCCTGATGGAAGCTGTATATGAAAAATTTATATTTGATTCATTCTGAGCGACTTTGTGCTTTAAATCAACTTCTTTTTCATTTACATAAAATTGGGATTGCATAAAAGTGCAAGTGTGGAAATCTGTCTTCATTGTTTTGGATTCAATGAAGGCTTGATTTTTTTCATGACGCACACTTAAAGTATCCCAGAATTTATCATCCCAGTTAGTATCTTCATTGGTAATCCCGCTATCTAAATATGGTTGAAACTCGATTTCTGCTTCACCATTTAAGGGTGTTACATTATATTCAATCGCACCTATTTCATCAATATCTAAACTTAAAAAACGTTTAACGTCAACTTTAACTTCAATATCATTCGGAAGTGTTGCTGAAAAATTACGTGACAACCAACCTTCTTTCATATTCAATTCTCTTCGAAAATTTTCCACTTTCTTGCAAGTAAATAGATCTAATTGTTTACCATTTATTAAGACATTAATACCAATCCAATTAGGTGCATTTAATACCTTAGCAAAATACTCCGGGTAACCGATTTTCCACCAACCTACTCTGGTTTTGTCGGGATAATAAACTCCGGCAATATAACTTCCTTGAAAAGTGGTCCCCGAATATTGCTCTTCAAAATTCGCACGTTGGCCCATAGCACCATTTCCAATACTAAACAAACTCTCTGAAGACTTAACGCGTTCTAGGTCAAAACCTTCTTCAATAATTGACCATTCGTTTGGTTGAATATAATTTTGATTCATTCTCTATATTATCATTTCAAAATTGAAATGATCTTTTTTATTTATTAATTAATTTTTGTATAAAATCTGTTGACACTTCAGTAAAATCCTTGAAAATATAATCAGCTTCACTTAATACTTTTTTATCACCTATACCGATAGAAATCATATTTGCATTGTTAGCAGCCTGAACACCTGCGACAGAATCTTCAAAAACAATACACTTTTCTGGTTTCACATTTAAAGATTTAGAAGCATTTATAAAGACTTCCGGATCGGGTTTAGCCTTGCTCACATCATTACCATCTACGATTGCATCGAATTTATTGATTAGATTTACTTTTTCAAGAATAGCTCTAGCATTTTTACTTGCAGAACCCAAAGAAATGGGTTGTTTTTGTGAAATCAAATATTCCAGAACTTTAGGTACGTCTGGTAAGATTTCGTTTTCATCCATCTTTTCAATATAACCTAGATAATCGTCATTTTTCTGAGACATTAAATTCGTGAATTCAGTTTCACTTATCGTTTTATTTCCCCAAGATAGAATCTTTTCTAAGGACCGTACTCTACTTATTCCTTTTAATTGTTCATTTTGAACCTCCGTAAAGTCAACTCCAATACCGTTTGCCAGTTCTCTCCAGGCCAAAAAGTGATACTTCGCTGTATCAACTATAACACCGTCCAGGTCAAATATAAATCCTTTTTTCATTCTAATTTTTCGATTGAATTACATCATCAACGTCCTTTACTTTATATACAAGTGCTGCAGCTATTAAAAAACTAACACCACTTGTTACTAATGCTAAAACTGCATTATCATTATACAAATACTTTACTAATGGACCACCAATTATAGCATTTATAATCTGAGGAATAACAATGAAGAAATTAAATATTCCCATATATACCCCCATTTTTTTAGGATTAATTGAACCCGCCAAAATAGCATAAGGCATGGCTAAAATGCTAGCCCATGCTATACCAACTCCAATCATTGATAAAATTAACCAATCTTCATTTGGCATAAAATAAATTGAAATCAATCCCAATCCACCAATAATAAGTGATATTGAGTGCGTTTTTTTTCTTCCCATTTTTTTCGCAATATATGGTAAGGTAAAGGCAAAAATTGCAGAAACTAAATTGTAAACACCAAAAAGGATTCCAACCCAGTCTCCAGCGTTTTGATAAGTTTCACTACTGTTATCAGATACTGGCAAACCATAAATATGTTGTGCAATTGCCGGTACAGCAAAAACCCACATACCAAAAAGACCAAACCAAGAAAAAAACTGCACCCAACTTAATTGTCGCATCGTTTCTGGCATCTTTTTGAAATCTTCAAAAATATCTAATAAGCTTGATTTTTTTGCATCATCAACTATATCAATTACACCATCTTTAGCAAGGTTATTTTCAAATTGCTGAAGTTCATCAGGTGAATATTCTTTTGTTGTTAATACAGTAATTATAATTGAAACAATTAAGATAACTGCTCCAACAATAAAAGACAAAATTAAATGCATAGGCACACTACCTGCTTCTGATACATTTGAAATACCAAACCAATTTGCTAGTACATATGGTAACCAAGAACCAATTACTGCGCCAATTCCAATTAACGCTGTTTGCACACTGAATCCAGCTGTTCTTTGATCGGTCCTTAGGTTATCACCAACCAATGCTCTAAATGGTTCCATTGCAATATTAAAAGAGGCATCCATAATCATTAACATTCCTGCTCCAACCCATAAAGCCGGCAAAAATGCAATAAACATATCCGCTTGTGGCATCAGAATCAATCCTATAGAAGCCAAAATTGCACCGACCAAAAAATATGGCTTTCTTCTGCCAAACCTTCCCCAGGTCTTATCACTATAGTGACCAACTATTGGTTGAACAATCAAC
>Ga0209344_10003747_pt1 | contig 14647 bp, 13 predicted proteins | sample Cruoilmetagenom6_FD_187293 | JGI IMG/M metagenome (GOLD analysis project Ga0209344, IMG submission 187293) | Oil polluted marine microbial communities from Coal Oil Point, Santa Barbara, California, USA - Santa Barbara Oil Seep Sample 6 (SPAdes)... | ecosystem: Environmental > Aquatic > Marine...
ATCTGATATTCAAGCGGCTGAAGCCCGATATCCTGTCGCGGCTTGCGCGCACGGCGCAGCCGAACGAGGCGCTTCTGGCCTTTGACGGCTTCCTTGCCGGGCTGCCGGCCGGGGTGCAGGTGTTTTCGCTTTTCGAGGCCAATCCGCAGCTGGTCGACCTGCTGGTCGATATCGCGGGCACGTCGCCCAAGCTGGCGGCGCATCTGTCGCGCAATGCTGGGGTGTTCGATGCGGTCATCGCCGGGGATTTCTTTGCCGAATGGCCGGGGCGCGGGGCGCTTGAGGCATCGCTGAGCGAGCGCATCGCACGCGAGGACGATTACGAACGCAAGCTGGACAGTGCCCGGCGCTGGATGAAGGAATGGCATTTCCGCATCGGCGTGCATCATCTGCGCGGTCTTGTGAGTGCAGATGGCGCGGGCGCGCAATATGCCGACCTGGCGGGCGCGGTGATCGGGGTCTTGTGGCCCGTGGTGATGGCGCAGTTCGCGCAGAAACACGGGGACGCGCCGGGGCGCGGTGCGGTGGTTCTGGGTATGGGGTCGCTGGGGGCCGAGCGGCTGAACGCGGAATCCGACCTGGACCTGATCGTGATCTATGACGCGGACGGGGTCGAGGGATCCGAGGGCAAGCGGCCGTTGGCGACGCGGCCCTATTACGCGCGCCTCACGCAGGCGATGATCACGGCGCTCAGCGCGCCGATGGCCGAGGGCAAGCTATACGAGGTCGATATGCGGCTGCGCCCGTCGGGTCATCAGGGGCCGGTGGCGGCCAGTTTCCAGTCATTCCGGGATTACCAGCGCAACGATGCCTGGGTCTGGGAACATCTTGCGCTGACACGGGCAAGGGTGATCGCGGGGCCCGAGGCGCTGGCGAATGACGTGGAGGCGTTCCGTGCCGAGATCCTGGCCGAGAAGGGCGCGCGCGACAAGGTGATCCCCGAAGTGGCGGCGATGCGCGCCCGCGTCGCCGAAGCGAAGCCGCAGGACGGCCCCTGGGATACCAAGCTGGGGCGCGGGCGTCTGCAGGAGATCGAACTGATGGCGCAGGCGGGCAGCCTGATGGCAGGCGAGACGCGGCGCTCTCTGGAGGCGGGATTGGCGGCCTGTGTCGCAATCGGCTGGCTGGATGACGCTGCGGGAGCGGCGCTGGAACGAGCGGGCAGGCTTTGCTGGAACCTGTTGCAGGCCGCCAAGCTGCTGAGCGACAGGCCGCTCGATCCCGAGCGGATCGGCGAGGGCGGGCTTCAGTTCGTGCTGCGCGAGACCGGGCATGAGAGGATGGCCGAACTGCGCGCCGATCTCGATGCGGCGGCGGAGGCGGCGGGTGCGGCGATTGATGCGGGTCTTGGCACCCCGCCGGGAGAGGAATGAGATGGAACGCGACCCGCTGGATTCCAAGGGCCTCATTCGAGAGGCCTATCGCATAGACGGGATAGAAAGCCCCGAATGCCGCTCGATCTTTCTGGACTGGGCGCTTTCGCTGCCGGACGATCAGGACCAGAACGCAGCGATCACGCGGCTGCTGGGGCAATATGGCGCTGACAATCCGGACCATCCGATGACGCAGGTCCTGCGCGAGGGTCTGGAAGCGGGTGAAAGCCCGCGCCGCCGCGGTGGCTGGCGCGCGCGCCAGCGCGACTGAGGGGGGCAGGCGCCCCGCCAGCGCCGCCGATCAACCACGGTAAAGCACCGGATTGGTCAAGAATGGGCCTCAATTCAGATGAATAATCCATCGAAATCAACATGGGTCGAAGGCTCAGGAGGAAGAGATGGTTACTATTCGCATGTTCACGGTGCTTCTGCTGGGGCTGGTCGTTTCCGGCTGTGGTGCCTCTGAAATCTCGATGCGCAATGCGTCGCTCCATCCCGGTGGTGTGGAGGCGATGCCGGAGCCGGCAGCGGTGCCGCGTTCGGTGGATGTACGCAATATCCGGGTGTCGGTGCCTGCGGAACTGAAGGTTTCGGAAGCCAACATGTACCTGCCCGCCGGGGATATCGTCTGGCGCGAGGACCCGCTTGGCGATCGTCATGCGCAGGTGAAGGCGATTTTCGAGACAGCCATGCAGCGTGGCGTCGATGCATTGCCGCACGGGCAGGTGCCGGTCGATCTGAATATCGAGGTGACGCGGTTCCACGCCCTGTCGGAAAAGGCGCGCTATACCGTCGGGGGGCGCCATACGCTGCATTTCGTCATGCAGCTGAGCGATCCCGAGACCGGTGCGCCCTATGGGCCGCCGCGCGCGATCAAGGCCAATCTCAAGGCGCTGGGCGGTCAGACCGCGCTGGAGGCCGAGAGCAAGGGCATCACCCAGAAGGTGCGGATCACCGAGCATCTGGCGCAGGTGATCGGCGAGGAACTGGCCGGACAGGCCAGCCAGACGACGGCGGCGCGCGGGCTCTTCGGGATCAAGACGCGACTCTGATCTTTTCGCGGCGCGACAAAGGGCTTAAGGGGATGGCATGACGCTGTCCCCTTATCCCGTTATCCGCCTCAGACCCAAGGGCCAGGCCCGCACCGTGCGCCACGGTTTTCCTTGGGTTTATGACAATGAGCTGGTCACCGACCGGCGCACCCGCAAGCTGACGCCCGGCAGTATCGCGATCCTGGAGGATGGCGAGCGCCAGCGGATGGCGCTGGTCGCGGTAAACCCTGAGTCGCGCATCATGGCCCGCGTGCTGGATCGCGATTGCGGTGCTGTGATCGGGGCCGACTGGCTGCGCGCCCGCATTGAGCGCGCCCAGGCGCTGCGCGCGCGGCTTTACGATGCGCCCTATTATCGGCTGGTCCATGCCGAGGCCGATGGCCTGCCGGGTGTCGTGATCGACAGGTTCGGCGATACGGCGGTGATCCAGCCCAATGCGGCCTGGGCCGAGCTGTTGCTGGAGCAACTGGCCGAGGCGCTGGTCGATGTCACGGGTGTGCGCAATGTGCTGAAGAACGCGGGCGGACGGGCGCGGGCGCTGGAGGGTCTCGACGACGCAAGCGCGGTGTTGCGCGGCGACATGCCCGGCGCGCCGGTGGATGTGCCGATGAACGGCGCCATCTACAAGGCGGACCTCGAGGGCGGGCAGAAGACCGGCCTGTTCTATGACCAGCGCCCCAACCACGCCTTTGGCGCGCGTCTGGCGAAGGGCGCGCGGGTGCTCGACGTCTTTTCTCATGTGGGGGGCTTTTCGCTGGCGGCGCTGGCGGGGGGCGCGACGAGCGCGCTGGCGGTCGACGGATCGGCCCCGGCGCTGGCGCTGGCCGAGGCGGGGGCGTGCGCAAGCGGTGTGGAGGCGTCTTTCGCCACACGCCGTGGCGATGCGTTCGACGTGCTGGGCGAATTGGCGCAAGAGGGCGCGCGCTTTGATCTGGTGATCTGCGATCCGCCGGCCTTCGCGCCGTCGAAAAAGGCGCTGGAGGCGGGGCTCAGGGCCTATGAGCGGGTGGCGCGGATGGCCGCGCCGCTGGTGGCCGAGGGCGGGTTCCTGGGGCTTTGTTCCTGTTCGCATGCGGTCGATCTGCAGAAGTTCCGCACCGCCAGCCTGCGCGGGATCGGCCGGGCGGGGCGCGAGGGCGCCTTGATCCATACCGGCTTTGCGGGGCCGGACCATCCGCTGCATCCGCACCTGGCCGAGAGCGGTTATCTCAAGGCGCTGTTCTTTCGGCTGTGATGAAGGTCGTTCTGGATACCTGCGTGATCTATCCCACGGTGATGCGGCAGATGTTGCTGGGGGTGTCGGCGCGCGGGGTGTTCACGCCGCTCTGGTCGGCGCGCATCATCGGCGAATGGCTGCGCGCGGCCGAGAAGCTGGGGCGCGAGGGCGTCGCGCAGGCCCATGCCGAGGCGGCGCTGCTGGACGCGGCCTGGCCGGAGGCGGAGGTGACTTACCCGGCGGCGCTCGAGGCGCGGCTCTGGTTGCCGGATGCGGCGGATATCCATGTGCTTGCGGCGGCGATTGCCGGGTCGGCGGACATGATCGTGACGCTGAATGTGAAGGACTTCCCGCGCAACATACTGGCCGAAGAGGGCGTGAGCCGCGCCGATCCGGATGGTTTCCTGCACGGTATCTGGCAGGCGCAGCCCGACCTGGTGCAGGCGGTGGCCGATGAGGTGCTGGACGAGGCGAACCGTCTGTCGGGGCGCATATGGGAGATGCGGGCGCTGTTGAAGAAGGCGCGGCTGCCGCGCGTCGCCAAGGCGGTCAGCGGCGGCTGAACCCTGCGCGAGCGGGATGGGGGCGCTGCCCCCGTCGCGCGATGCGCGACTCCCCCGGGATATTTGAGAACAGAAGAAGGCTGGGGGATCAGCCCTTGAGCGCCCAGCGGGATTCGAGTTTCTCGATGGCGGCGATGCGTTCGTCGGTCTTGGGGTGACTCATGAGCCAGGCGGGTGCGGCGCCGGAGCGGGCCTGGGTAAGGGCCTCGAGCTTGCGAAAGAGGGATTTCTGCGCCTCGGTGCCGATCCCGGCCTTGGTGAGGAGGGCCGCGGCGTATTCATCGGCCTCGTATTCGTCGCCGCGCGAAAGACGGGCGGCCAGGAGCGAGGTGAGCGCATTGGCGATCCAGATGCCGATACCGGGCAGGAAGCGCGACAGGATCATCGCGAGCGCCGTGCGCAAGGCGTTTTGCCCGGAGAAGTCGATCATGCGGCGGCGGCTGTGGCCGAGCGCGACATGGCCGAGTTCATGCGCGATGACGCTGGCGAGTTCGCCATCGGTGACCTCGCCCTGCTGGAACTTGCGGTAAAAGCCGCGGGTGATGAAGATGCGCCCGTCGGGGGCGGCGAGGCCGTTCACGGGGTCGATCTCGTAGATGTTGACGCGGATGCGGGGCAGGTCGAGCGCCGCCGCCAGCCGGTCTGTCATCGCCTTGAGGCGGGGATCGGCCAGTTCGGTGGAATGCGCGTCCAGCTCGCGCCGGGTGCGCCAGACCGAGAAGCGATACATGACGAAGGCGTAGAGCACCGCGAGAAGGATGGGCGTGAAACGGATCATTCAGGATATATGGGGCAGGGCGCGCGCCGGGGCAAGCGCATCAGCCAGAGCAGCTGGCCCCGCCGAGCACGCAGAACTTGGCGCAATGGGGGTGGTTGAGGGCGACGTCGGATTCGGCCTCGGCCAGGGTTTCGCCCATCTCGAATTCGGGCGCGTAGGGCAGCAGCGTGCAGGAGAGCACCGCCGGGCGCGCCGCGCCGCGCCGTTTCACCACCATGCGCGAGGAGGCGCACATCACATTGTCGGGGGATTTGCCGAGGATGTCCCAGCAGGCGGTGGTGATTTCGGGCACTTCGACGGATTCGTCCATTTCCGGGAAGATCACGGTCTGCGCCGGGTCGTCGGCGTCGATCAGGAAACCATGTTCGGCGTAAAGGCGGCGATAGCCCGCGCGGGCCTCGGCATCGGTTTCGCCCCAGGTGCTGCGCCCGGCGACGGTCATGCGCAACCCGGTGTCGCGCAGCCACGCCATGCCCTCGAGCGTGCGCGCAAACGCGCCCTCGCCGCGTTCGGCATCGTGATATTGCTGCGACCAGTGGTCGAGCGAGATGCGCAGGGTGAGGCTGTCGCGCCAGGTGGCGGCAAGGTCGGCGAGGCCGCGCTGAACATGGGGGCGCATCATCGGGCGCATGGCGTTGGTGAGGATCAGCACCTCGAAACCGCGTTCGAGCGCGGTGCGGGCCATGGCGATCATCTCGGGGTTCATGAAGGGTTCGCCGCCGGTGAAGCCGATTTCGCGTACCGGCCAGCGGCGGGTTTCGAGCTGGTCGAGGAAATCACGCATCTCGGCTTCGGTGATATAGACCAGACGGTCGTTGAGCGGGGAGCTTTCGATATAGCAGTTGGCGCAGGTGATGTTGCACAGCGTGCCGGTGTTGAACCAGAGCGTCTCGGGGCGCGACAGGGGCACCGTGGCACGGGGCTGCCCATCGGCGGTGATGGCAGGGTCGCGGAATTTCCCGGCATTGGCCGGTGGGGTGCTGGCATCCATGACGTGACCGTCCTCGATTAGTGACCAGGACAGGGCTAACCCGGTCAGGCTGCGAAAGAAACCGCTTGGGGGCGGTTTGACGCCATTGTGAAGTTGAACCCGCATGGTAGAGTTGGGCAGAGCAGGAAGGCCGCCGGGGATGCCGGGGGCTGCGAGCATCACATCGGTCATGCCGCGTTGCGGCAGGAGGGTTCACATGGTTTCGCGCGTCATCCCGGTCGAGCCGTTCGATCTGGTCGTGTTCGGCGGCACCGGCGATCTGGCGCGGCGCAAGATCCTGCCGGCGCTCTATCGCCGCTTCCTGGCCGGACAGATGGGCGAGACTTCGCGGGTGATCGGCGCGGCGCGCAGCGTGATGGACGCGGCGGGCTATCGCGATTTCGTGCGCGCGGCGATCGACGAGTTCGACCCGGTGTCGGCGGGGGACGAGGGCGCGCTGGCGGCGTTTCTTGAGCGGTTGAGCTATGTCGCGGTGGATGCGACGGGCGACACCGGCTGGGACAGGCTGGCGGGAGAGGTCGGCAGCGGGCGCATCAGGGCGTTCTATTTCTCGGTCGGGCCGCGTCTTTTCGGGGCGCTGGCGGAGCGGCTGCATGAATACGGGATGGCCGACAGCGACAGCCGGATCGTGGTGGAGAAACCCTTTGGCCGCGATCTGGCCAGTGCGCGCGAGTTGAACCGGGTGCTGGCGCAGCATTTCCACGAGCACCAGATCTATCGGATCGATCATTACCTGGGCAAGGAGACGGTGCAGAACCTGATGGCGGTGCGCTTTGGCAACATGCTGTTCGAGCCCTTGTGGAACAGCCAGTATGTCGATCACATCCAGATCACCGTGGCCGAAAGCGTCGGGGTCGGCGGGCGCGGCGATTATTACGACCGGGCCGGTGCGATGCGCGACATGATGCAGAATCATCTGATGCAGCTGTTGTGCCTGATCGCGATGGAACCGCCCGCGAAGTTCGATCCGGATGCGGTGCGTGACGAGAAGCTCAAGGTGATCCGGGCGCTGGACCCTGTGGCGCCGGACAACGTGGTGCGCGGGCAATACGAGGCGGATGGCGACAAGCCCGATTATCGCGCGCAGGTCGGCGACCCGGAGAGCACCACGGAGAGCTTTGTCGCCCTCAAGGCGCATGTGAGCAACTGGCGCTGGGCGGGGACGCCGTTTTACCTGCGCACCGGCAAGCGCCTGAAGGATCGCGCCAGCGAGATTGCCGTGGTGTTCAAGGAAACGCCGCATTCGATCTTTGGCGAGGATGCGGGGCGGCACCGCAATATCCTGACCATCCGCCTGCAGCCCAATGAGGGGATCGAGCTGGGCGTGACCATCAAGGAACCGGGTCCGGGGGGCATGCGTTTGGTCGATGTGCCGCTTGACATGACATTCGCCGAGGCGCTTGGCCCGGACAGCGCGGATTTCCCCGATGCTTATGAGCGGCTGATCATGGATGTGATCCGGGGCAATCAGACGCTGTTCATGCGCGGCGACGAGGTTGAGGCGGCATGGGCCTGGACCGATCCGATCATCGAGGGATGGGAAGAGCGGGGCGATGCGCCGAAGCCCTATGATTCAGGAAGTGCCGGGCCGGATGATGCGCTGATGCTGATGCATCGCGACGGGCGGCGCTGGCGGGAGATAAAGCCATGAAATTGCTGGAATATGCCGACGAAGAGATGCTGACCATCGACCTTGCCAATACGCTGGCGGGGGAGTTGCGCGCGGCGCTGGTGCATGAGGATCGGGTGTTGTTCGTGGTGCCGGGGGGCACGACGCCGGGGCCGATCTTTGACGCGCTGTGCGATTCCAACCTCGATTGGTCGCGGGTCGATGTGATGCTGAGCGACGAGCGCTGGGTGCCGGAGGTGCATGTGCGCTCGAACACGCGGCTGATCCGCGAGCGCCTGCTGGTGGGACGCGCGGCGGCGGCGCGTTTCCTGCCGCTCTATGCGAAGGCCGAGAGCCCCGAGGCGGTCCTGGCCGAGCTGGAATCCAACATCTACCCGCGGCTGCCGATCTCGGTTCTGTTGCTGGGGATGGGCGAGGACATGCATACGGCCTCGATCTTTCCCAAGGGCGACAACCTTGAGCTGGCGCTGGCGCCGGATGCGCCGGTGCTGGTGGCGATGCGCGCGCCCGGCCTGCCCGAGCCGCGCATCACGCTGTCGGCGCGGGTGCTGGACGCGGCGATGTCGAAGCACATGGTGATCACCGGCAAGGCCAAGCGCAACGCGCTGGACCGCGCGCAGAGCAGCAGCCGTGAACAGGCGCCGGTGCGCGCGGTGCTGGAGGACATGGTGGTGCATTGGGCCGCATGAAGGGGCAGGGATGTTCGACAGGCTGAAGAGATTGGCGGGCGATCCCGCAAGGCAGGAGATCGCGGCGCTGTTCGCGCACGACCCCGAACGCGCGGCGACGTTTTCGGTCACGCATGACGGGATGCTGTTTGATTATTCCAAGACGCGGATCGACGCGGAGGCGCGCGCGGCGCTGGTGAATCTTGCCGAAAGCCATGAGGTTGCCGCGCGGCGCGATGCGATGTTCGCCGGGCAGGCGATCAACGAGACCGAGGGGCGCGCGGTCTTGCACACGGCCTTGCGCAATCTTGCCGGCGATCCCGTGCTGATCGAGGGGCGCGACGTGATGCCCGGCGTGCTGGAGACGCTGGCGCGGATGGAGGATTTCGCCGACGCCGTGCGCGGGGGGCGGTTCACCGGGCAGGACGGCGCGATCACCGACGTGGTCAATATCGGGATCGGCGGCTCGCATCTGGGGCCGGAGATGGCGACGCGGGCGCTTTCGCCCTGTCATGACGGGCCGCGCTGTCATTTCGTCTCGAACGTGGACGGGGCGGATATTCATGACACGCTGAAGGGGCTCGATCCGGCGCGCACGCTGGTGATCGTGGCCTCGAAATCATTCACCACGGCCGAGACGATGACCAATGCCGCCACCGCGCGGGAGTGGATGGCGCAGAGCGTCGCGGACCCGGCGGCGCAGTTCGTGGCGGTGTCGAGCGCGCTTGAGCGGACCGGCGCCTTTGGCATCCCGCCCGAGCGGGTGTTCGGCTTCGAGGATTGGGTCGGGGGGCGCTATTCGCTGTGGGGGCCGATCGGACTGCCGTTGATGATCGCCATCGGCCCTGCGGATTTTCGGGCGTTCCTGGGCGGCGGCGCCGATATGGACGCGCATTTCCGCGATGCGCCGCTGGATGTGAACATGCCGGTGCTGCTGGCGCTTTGCGGGATCTGGCATCATCAGGTCTGCGGGTATCCCACGCGCGCGGTGCTGCCTTACGATCAGCGGCTGGCGCGGCTGCCTGCCTATCTTCAACAGCTTGAAATGGAGAGCAACGGCAAGCGCGTGACCATGGCAGGCGCGCCGCTGGAGAATGGCAGCGGGCCGGTGGTCTGGGGTGAGCCGGGGACGAACGGTCAGCACGCGTTCTACCAGCTGATCCACCAGGGCACGCAGGTGGTGCCGTGTGAATTCATGCTGGCGGCGACCGGGCATGAGCCGCACCTGGCGCATCATCAGCGGATGCTGGTGGCCAATTGCCTGGCGCAGTCCGAGGCGTTGATGCGCGGGCGTCCGATGGCGGAGGCGCGGGAGATGATGCGCGCGGCCGGGGCCACGGGCAAGGAACTGGAGCGGCTGGCGGCGCATCGGGTGTTTCCCGGCAACCGGCCGTCGACGACGCTGCTCTATGACAGGCTGACGCCACGGCGGCTGGGCCAGATCATCGCGCTTTACGAGCACCGGGTGTTCGTCGAGGGCGTGGTTCTGGGGATCAACTCGTTCGATCAATGGGGGGTCGAACTGGGCAAGGCGCTGGCCAGCGAGATCGAACCGATTCTGGCCGGTGAGGCGGATGGCGCCGAGAAGGACGGATCGACCCGCGCGCTCATTGCGCAGGTGAAGGCATCGGGCGGCTGAAACCCGGCCCGCGCGGGGGATATGCGGCGAGGATACGAACAGTCGTATGCCGCGCGCGCGGACCGGGTCGCGCCCGCCGGACGCCGGAGCAGGGCGAGGGGCGCGACATGCAAAAAACACGCCCCTGCACCCGAACGAGACTCCGGCGCCCGATGACGGGCTGCCGACAGTCACGCAGATGCAGCGGCGAAAGTTTCAGGCGGACGCGAAGTTTTTCGCGCCGGGCTCTGGTCTCAGTTGGCCTGCGGCACGCAGGTTACGGCCGAGGTGTCGAGATCCTGGACCGGGTCGCCGGGGGCGCATTCTTCGCCGGTGACGGGATAATGATCCTCGTCGGCGCAGGCGGTCAGAAGAAAGGCTGCGGCGATGAGGGTGAGAAGCACCTTGAAGATATCTGTCATGAGAACGGCTCCGTGAAAAATGGGCCGGGCAGGCCCGGTTGACCTCGTTTCACGGGTTTAGCAGAGATGCCCGCGCCGCGATTTGACGCGTATCAAGGCGCGGGCGAAAGTTCAGCGCAGGATCGAGCGGCCCGCATATTCGGCGGTGTCGCCCAGGGTTTCCTCGATGCGGATGAGCTGGTTGTATTTCGCCAGCCGGTCCGAGCGCGCGAGGCTGCCGGTCTTGATCTGTCCGCAATTGGTGGCGACGGCCAGGTCGGCGATGGTGGCGTCCTCGGTTTCGCCCGAGCGGTGCGACATGACGTTGGTCATGCGGGCGCGATGTGCCATGTCGACGGCGCGCAGGGTTTCGGTGAGGGTGCCGATCTGGTTGACCTTGACCAGCATCGAATTGGCGGCGCCGCGTTCGATGCCTTCGGCAAGGCGGGCAGGGTTGGTGACGAAGAGGTCGTCGCCCACCAGTTGCACCCGGTCGCCGATGGCGTCGGTCAGCAGTTTCCAGCCGTCCCAGTCATCCTCGGACATGCCGTCCTCGATCGAGATGATCGGATAGTCGTCACAGAGAGATTTCAGATAATCCACATTCTCGGCGCTGGAGAGGCTTTTTCCCTCGCCGGAGAACTCGTATTTTCCGCCTTTGTAATATTCCGTTGCGGCGCAGTCGAGTGCCAGGCAGATATCGTCGCCGGGCTTGTAGCCCGCCTTTTCGATGGAGGCGAGAATGAGGTCGAGCGCCTCACGCGTCGAACCGAGTTCGGGCGCGAAGCCGCCTTCGTCGCCAAGGCCGGTGGACAGCCCCTTGGCGATCAGTTCCTTCTTGAGGGTGTGGAACACTTCGGAGCCCATGCGCACCGCATCGCGGATATTGCCCGCGCTGAGCGGCATGATCATGAATTCCTGGATGTCGATCGGGTTGTCGGCATGTTCGCCGCCATTGATGATGTTCATCATCGGCACCGGCAGAACCCGCGCCGAGGTGCCCCCGACATAGCGGTAAAGCGGCTGGCCGGTGAAGTCGGCGGCGGCCTTCGCCACGGCGAGGCTGACCCCGAGGATCGCGTTGGCCCCAAGGCGGCCCTTGTTGGGGGTGCCGTCGCATTCGATCATGGTCATGTCGATGCCGACCTGTTCGGTGGCGTCCATGCCCAGCAGCGCCTCGGCGATTTCGCCATTCACGGCCGCGCAGGCCTCGAGCACGCCCTTGCCCATGTAGCGCGCTGCGTCGCCATCGCGTTTCTCGACCGCCTCATGCGCCCCGGTGGAGGCGCCCGAGGGCACCGCGGCGCGGCCCATCGTGCCGTCTTCGAGGATCACGTCGACCTCGACTGTCGGGTTGCCCCGGCTGTCCAGGATTTCGCGGGCGTGAATGTCGATGATGATGCTCATGGGCCGTCCCTCAGTCATGATCAGTTGGGGTTTGGCGGTGCCATACCACCTTCGTGCAGGAATACAACGCTGATAGGGCTAACGGGCCGCAGCGGCGCGGCGGGCGCGGCGATGCAGGCGCTGTTCGCGCAACAGGGTGTAGAGCCCGGAGCCGATGATGATGGCCGCGCCGGTCAGGGTCAGCACGTCGGGGCGTTCGCCGAACACCGTGACGCCGATGACCAGCGCAAAGACCAGCCGGGTATAGCGGAAGGGGGTGACGAAGCTGACCTCGCCGAAGCGCATCGCGGCGACGATGGCGTAATAGGCGCCGACCCCGAGCGTGAGCGCAAGGCAGATGTCGCGCCAGTTGGCCGGATCGGGATTGACGGCGCCGCCGCTGAGCCAGATCAGCACCACGCCGGCAGGAACGGTGGTGGCGAAGCCATAGCTGGAGAGCTGCATCGATGTCACGCTGCGCGGCACGGCGCGGGTGGCCAGATCGCGCAGCGCAAGGCCGATCACCGCCTGCACGGCGAAAAGCGAGGCGGGCTCGAACCCTTCGAGGCCGGGGCGGATCACCAGCAGGACACCTGCGAAACCGACGATGATCGCGCTCCAGCGCCGCCAGCCGACCTGCTCGCCCATGAAGAGCGCCGCCCCCAGCGTCACCGCCAGCGGCGTGGCCTGAAGGATCGCCGAGGCGGAGGAGAGCGGTGTTAGGGCGATGGCGGTAACGAAACCCAGCGTGCCGATCAGTTCGCCGAGGTTGCGCAGCAGCACCGGGCCGCTGAACAGGTCGCGCGAAAACAGGCGATGGCCGCGTGCGAGCGCGATGAGCCCGAAGGCCACCGCGCCGCCGCTGCCGAGCATGATCAGGATCTGGCCCACGGGCAGATCCGCCGAGAGCCGCTTGATGAACATGTCTTCGAGCGCAAAGCCGAACATGGCCAGCACCATCAGGGCGCTGGCGCGCAGGTTTTCCATGATAACGCCTCGGGGTGTCTGTGATGTCGCGTCACCTGCCTACGACGGCGCGCAGGGCAAGACAAGATGCCGCAGGCCGGTCTAGCGCTTGCGCAGCGGCACGCCGTAGAGTTCGAGGCGGTGCCCCTTGAGCCTGTAGCCCAGCTTCTCGGCGATCTTTTCCTGGAGCGCCTCGATCTCGGGATCGACGAATTCGATCACCTCGCCGCTTTGCATGTCGATCAGGTGGTCGTGATGGTCGCGTTCGGCATCCTCGTAGCGGGCGCGACCGTCGCCGAATTCCAGCTTGTCGAGTATGCCGGCCTCTTCGAACAGTTTGACGGTGCGATAGACCGTGGCGATCGAGATGCGCGGATCGCGGGTGGCGGCGCGGGCATAGAGTTCCTCGACATCGGGGTGGTCCTCGGAGGTCTCGAGCACCGAGGCGATGATGCGCCGCTGTTCTGTCATGCGCAGGCCCTTGGCCTCGCAGCGGTCGGTGATCGTGTCGGACATGCCGGGCCCCCTGTCGTCGTCGGGCTGTTGGATAACGTTATCGTAAAAATGATTCCACCTGTTTCGTGCCCCGAGGTTGACTTTGAGAGAGGAACAGCGCATGTGACATTCAACCGATGTTTCCTGCCGCGTGAGCAGCCGGGCCGAAGAACCGCCGTATGTCGGCGCTGGTCCATAATGAAACATCGCGGAATGTTCCCAAAATCACGCGTGGGTCCGAACCGTCTGACCAATGACCGGCACGAGGCCGGGCATGGGGTGGGGCGCAACCACGAGATCTGAACCCCGTATGGGGTTCGCCAAGGTATGCGGCCATGCGGCCCATGCCCGAAAGGAAATGATTTGAACCTGTTTCAGGAAATGGGCCTGCCCGGCCCGCTGGTGAAGAAGCTGGCAGCATTGGGCATTACAGAACCGACCCCCATCCAGGAGCGCGCGATTCCCTTCGCGCTGGATGGCAGCGATGTCATGGGCCTTGCCCAGACCGGCACCGGCAAGACGATGGCCTTTGGCCTGCCGCTGCTGTCGCAACTGATGGAAGAACACGGCAAGCCCGCGCCGAAAAGCGTGCGCAGCCTGATCCTTGCGCCGACGCGGGAGCTGGCGGGGCAGATCCGCGACTCGCTGGTGCCGCTGGTCAAGGACACGCCGATCAAGGTGGGTCTGGTTGTGGGCGGCGCGTCGATCGGCGCGCAGATCAAGCGGCTGGAGCGGGGCACGGATGTGCTGGTCGCGACGCCGGGGCGCCTTCTGGACCTTCTGGAGCGCCGCGCGCTGCGTCTGGATGCGACGCGCTTCCTGGTGCTGGACGAGGCCGACCAGATGCTGGACCTGGGTTTCATCCACGCGCTGCGCAAGATCGCGGGGCTGCTGCCGGCCGAGCGTCAGACCATGCTGTTTTCCGCCACCATGCCCAAGCAGATGGAAGAGATCGCCTCGAGCTACCTGACCCATCCCAAGCGGGTGCAGGTCAGCCCGCCGGGCAAGGCCGCGGACAAGGTCACGCAGGTGGTGCATTTCATCGCCAAGTCGGAGAAGCCCGAGTTGCTGATCGAGCTGCTGGACGGGCATCGCGAGGAGCTGGCGCTGGTGTTCGGGCGCACGAAGCACGGGTCAGACAAGCTGGCCCGCCGTCTTGAGCAGGCGGGTTATGCGGTGGCCGCGATTCATGGCAACAAGAGCCAGGGCCAGCGCGAGCGCGCGTTGCGGGCGTTCCGCTCGGGCGAGGTGCGGGTGCTGGTGGCCACCGATGTGGCGGCGCGCGGGCTGGATATTCCCGACGTGAAGCATGTCTATAATTACGAGCTGCCCAATGTCGCCGAGAACTATGTCCACCGGATCGGGCGCACGGCGCGCGCGGGGCGCGATGGCGCCGCCGTGGCGTTCTGCGCACCCGACGAGATGGGCGAGCTGAAGGACATCCAGAAGGCGATGGGCGTTACGATACCGGTCGCGTCGGGCCGCCCGTGGGCGGATCTGCCTAGATCGG
>Ga0209344_10003748_pt1 | contig 14643 bp, 15 predicted proteins | sample Cruoilmetagenom6_FD_187293 | JGI IMG/M metagenome (GOLD analysis project Ga0209344, IMG submission 187293) | Oil polluted marine microbial communities from Coal Oil Point, Santa Barbara, California, USA - Santa Barbara Oil Seep Sample 6 (SPAdes)... | ecosystem: Environmental > Aquatic > Marine...
TAGCAACGACATTTCAAAAATTGTGGATGGCCAGGCCCAATACAATTGTATGCCCAACGAAACGGGCGGAATTGTGGACGATTTGATTGTTTACAAATTTGAGGACGGAAAATATTTATTGGTGGTGAACGCTTCAAACATTGACAAGGATTGGGAGTGGATTTCAAAACACAATACCATGGGCGCCGAAATGCGCAACCTTTCCGATGATTATTCGCTGTTGGCCATTCAAGGGCCAAAAGCTGTTGAAGCTATGCAATCACTTACATCTGAAGATTTGAGAGCCATAAAATTTTATCATTTTAAGGTAGCCGATTTTGCAGGCATAGCGCACGTAATTATAAGCGCAACGGGATATACCGGAAGTGGCGGTTTTGAGATTTATTGCAAGAATTCTGAAGTAGAACAAGTCTGGAACAAAGTGATGGAAGCAGGAAAGGATTTCGGGATAAGGCCGATTGGACTTGCCGCCCGCGACACGCTTAGGCTTGAAATGGGTTTCTGCCTTTACGGAAATGATATTAATGACACTACTTCGCCCTTGGAAGCAGGTCTGGGCTGGATAACAAAATTCACAAAGGATTTTATCAATTCTGAAAACCTGAAAAAGCAGAAAGAAGAAGGGGTAAAAAGAAAACTTATCGGTTTTGAATTGAATGAACGCGGAATCCCACGCCACGATTACGAAATTGTTGATAAAGACGGAAAAAATATCGGCATAGTTACTAGCGGCACGATGGCACCATCGTTAAACAAAGGTATCGGACTGGGTTATGTAACTACTGAAAATAGTGCGCCCGGTAGCGAAATATTTATTCAAATTAGAAATAAACCAGTTGGAGCAACAGTTGTAAAAACCCCATTTTATAAAGGTTAATGTTGAATTATCAAGCCATTTTAGAAGAAATACACACCTCCCTCAAAAAAACCAAAAATACGGGTGAAATTGCAAGTTATATTCCTGAATTGGCAAATGTTCCAAAGAATAAACTCGGAATTCATCTGCAATTAATTACCGGTGAAAACTATTCGGTGGGTGATGCTTCGGAGAAATTTTCGATCCAGAGTATTTCAAAAGTGCTTTCGCTTGCCAAAGCATTTCAATTGGTAGGAAATGATCTGTGGAAACGCGTGGATGTGGAGCCTTCCGGCAACCCGTTCAACCATCTTTCTCTTTTGGAACTTGAGGATGGCATCCCGAGAAATCCGTTGATCAATTCGGGAGCTATCGTAATTGCTGACGTACTGCTTTCGCACTTAAAAAACCCAAAGGAGGATTTTCTGAATTTTGTTCGGGAATTGACCCACGATGAAACCATTTCATATAACGAAAAAATAGCCGAATCTGAGCGTGTAACGGGTTTCAACAATTACTCAGCCGCCAATCTGTTGAAAGCTTACGGAAATCTTCAAAATAAAGTTGAGGACGTTTTAGATTTTTATTTCCACCAATGTTCCATAATGATGGATTGTAGGCAACTTACCAATGCCTTTTTCGTCTTTGCACATAAAGGCAAATGTTTAAAGGATGTACAACATTTAACTTCCAGCCAAGTAAAGCGAATCAATGCCATTATGCTTACCTGCGGTTTTTATGACGAAGCTGGCGAGTTTGCCTTTGAAGTGGGTTTGCCAGGCAAAAGTGGCGTGGGCGGTGGAATTGTTGCACTTTTACCGCACTGTTTTACCATTGCAACCTGGGCACCAGCATTGAACCCGAAAGGGAACTCATATCTGGGAATGCAAGCGTTGGAACAATTTACAACTAAAACGAAACTGTCTATTTTTTAAAATGAAGAAAGAATTTTAATGAGGAAGAAAGAAGAAAGGCAACGCATTTTAATTTTAGGGGGTAGCGGCTTTATTGGCAACTCGCTTTACAAGGAGCTTCTCTCCTATTTTGAGGTGCATTGCACTTATTGTCAACAACACGGTGCTTTTTCGGAAAATCAGGTATTCCATAATTTTTGTGTGGAGGAGGATTCCATGTTTTTATTGCTGAATAGCATTGAGCCAACCGTTATCATTTCAGCAATTAACGGCGATTTCCAAAATCAGCTGGCGGCCCACAGGGAAATTGCAAACTATGCCTTGCTCAACGCAGATTGTGCCGTTCTGTATGTTTCTTCCGCTGAAGTTTTCGACGGAAAATTTGCACATCCTTCCTATGAAAATGACGTTACCATTTCGCAAACCGAGAAGGGAAAACTGAAAATTTCAATTGAAAAATTGCTTTTGGAAACCATTCCTCTGCAAACAACCATTCTAAGGTTGCCGCTGGTCCTCGGAATCAATTCGCCCGAGGTGTTGCATCTTCGCCAATGCATTCGTCACCAAGCCGCCTTTGAGGTGTATCCAAATTTGGTAATCACCGCAACCACGGTAAACAAAGTTTGCCAACAAGTGCATTATATCATCAACCAATCCCTGCGCGGAGTTTTTCACTTGGCGAGCAACGATATGGTGCACCACGAAGATCTTTTTAGGGAAATCACTTCAAAAATAGGCGATAAAATGCCTATCTTTAAAAGTGTATTCAGCAGTAATGAGGACCAATACAATGCGCTTCTTCCAAAGCACAACAAACTGCCGAAAACACATCAAATTACGGTTGCCGAAGTAATTGAGGAGTGCAGCCTAAACGAAGAAATAATGTCAATTAAGTGAAGCTGCAATTTATCGTGGCTCCTATAAGTAAAGCTATCATATATCGTGGCTCAACAACTAAAATAATACCTATGAAAGCACTATCAGAAAAACAGATCAACGAGAAACTAAAGGAATTTGAAGGTTGGGATTACCACGAAGGTGCCCTGCACACCATTTTTGAGTTTGAGGATTTTAAGGAAGCCTTTTCGGCCATGACGCGCATTGCCTTTGAAGCCGAAAAACTACAGCACCATCCCGAATGGAGCAATGTTTATAACTCTTTGGAAATCTATCTTTCCACCCACGATGCCGATGGTGTTACCGAAAAGGATTTTGAACTGGCCAAAATTATTGACAATCTAATCGGTTAGAAATTTCCAATTACAGATACCAAATTCCAAAGGTTTTGCAATTTGGTTTTTGGATTTTTTTATATTTGAACCTTTTTTAAGAATAGAAAATAAAAAATAATAATAGATAATAATTTATGGGAAGAGCTTTTGAGTTTAGAAAAGCAAGGAAAATGAAGCGTTGGTCTGCAATGTCCAAGGCTTTTACGCGTATCGGAAAAGATATAGTAATGGCCGTGAAGGAAGGCGGTCCAGATCCGGATGCCAACTCCAGGTTACGCGCGGTAATCCAAAACGCAAAGGCAGTGAACATGCCCAAGGAAAACGTGGAGCGCGCCATAAAACGTGCGAGCGATAAAAGTTTGGGCGATTATAAGGAAGTGCTTTTTGAAGGCTACGCCCCTCACGGAATCGCAATTTTGATTGAAACTGCCACCGATAACAACACCCGTACTGTTGCAAACATTCGCAGTTATTTTAATAAATGTGATGGTAGTTTGGGAACTTCAGGCTCTGTGTCGTTTATGTTTGACCATACCTGTAATTTCCGCATAAACCCAGAAGGGTTGGATATTGAAGAACTGGAGCTTGAATTAATAGATCACGGTGTTGAGGAAATTTTTGAGGACGAAGATGGAATTATGATTTATGCACCATTTGAAAGTTTTGGTGCTATTCAATCCTATCTTGAAAAAAACAATATTGAAATTCTCTCCTCAGGATTTGAACGTATTCCACAGGTTACCAAAAAATTATCCGAAGATCAGGCTGCAGACGTAGAAAAACTACTTGAAAAAATTGAAGAAGATGATGACGTTCAAAACGTTTATCATACTATGGAAGAATCTTCTGAGGAATAATATTTACTATAGAGCATAAAAAAGCCACCTTTTGGGTGGCTTTTTTTACTAATTGATATATACTATCTATCTATAAAATATAAAGAAGATGCTCCAGGAAATGGAGAACTTAAATTTGGAACTAGGTTTCCTCCTGCTCCAATTTCGTTGAAAAATAATATTTTTCCACCATCATTAGCTCTTTCGGCTATAAAAACAGTTTGGCTCGGACTATCATATTCAACAGCTACTGGGTTTCCTAAACCTGTAAGCGTACCCGAGACCCTAACTTGATTTCCACTAACACTTAGTGTACCGCCATCTGGCGTCGCGTCAAATTTTGAAACAAATCCACTAATAAAGTGGAAGCCTCCATCGTTTTCATTAGCTGCATCACCAATATCTGTTAGTATTACAAAACCTCCATCTTCGGTAATTCCGTGAGTACGTGTAATGCCTTCAATAGTAATCTGCTTATCAGGAGTAGCTGTAACATCAGTAGTATAGGTTGAAATGAAATTTTTCAAAACAGCTATATCTGCTGTTTTATCAACTACAGTATAGAGGTCGTTTCCTATTAATTGAATTCCCCATACCGCATAGTTTACGGTTACGATATTTCGCAAAGTAAATGCCATGGTGTCTTTTGTAAAAACAAAAAATCTCCCTTCTTCAGTGTTTGGATCGCCATCTGTATCGGCATTGTCAGATACGATATAGAAATTATCTTTAACAGCAAGATCTCTTGGACTATCAAGAACCACATCGCTCGATGCCAATAGATTTAATGTTCCGTTGGCAGGTGTTTGGTCAATATTCTGAAATGTGTTAATTACTTTTTGTTCCCTGGAAAGTATCGTTAATTCATTTGCCGCCTCATCGTAAAAAATTCCTTCATTATCATTAGAACTGATATTAAATGGACGAAGCGCTATACCATTTGGCGTAAAGTCATAAGAATAGATAGCGTTACTAGTGTTGCTTGTAGCATAAAGATTAGCTAAAACTGGGGTTGGTGGCGTATCACCTCCTCCACCGGTATCATCATTGCTACAAGAAATGATTGTTAACGCTAATGCTAAAATTGGAAATAGATATTTTATTTTTTTCATATTTTTTTTTTAAAAGTTTAAGATTGAATTGAATAAGATACTGATGCACCTACTCTGCATAAATAATACTTAGAATTTATATATGGAAAGATTTTTAGACTGCTTAACTATTTTTTAACAACAATTTACTGATTATCAATAATTTATATATTTTTCCAAAGACATTATTTTAACATTTTTGTTTTATGAGTACGCTTTGTTTTTCCCTACTATACCCTTATAAAAAGAACGGAGTTTTAGAGTATCTTCATCTATATTGCCCGTGGGATAAAATGGTTCGTTTATTATAACTTTCTTTGTTAGATAATCAAAGGCTACCGCGATGATTGGTACATTTGCAGCTAAGGCAATATAATAATATCCTGTTCTCCAAACGGCTACTTTTTTACGTGTGCCTTCTGGCGATAAGGCCAAGCGAAATTCATCTTTTGTTTTAATTATTTCAGCAATGGCCTCAACTTGGTTTTGTCCCGGGCTTCTATCCAAAGGCGCACCTCCCATCCATCGGAAGTACCATCCGAAGGGCCATTTGAACAATTCTTTTTTAGCAATATAATTAATTTCAGTTTTTAGGATTTTTCTGGTAAAAGCTCCAATGTAGAAATCGTGCCAGCTAGTATGTGGCACAACAATTACAACAGCTTTCTTTATTGAGGGATCAAAGGATCCTTCAATCTTCCAGCCCATTACTTTTTCAAAAATGAATTTTGTTAGCCCCATTGAAATGGTATTCTTATTACATTCTCAGGTATAATTCCTTAAGCTTTTCTGGGGTAATTATTGCTTCCCAATCTGTTCCAAGGGCATTTTCCCACAACGGAACCATTCCCAAGGCCACAGTAATCATCGTGTCCATTTGTTCCTTTGATAGGTTTTTACAGATGCCTTGTGGAATTTCAATGTTGTGTTTCTGAACCATTTTCTTAAACAGCGCTACGTCATTTGGATAGAATTCCTCCAAATGCTGAAATACGATACAATTTCCCACGCCGTGCTTGGTTCCCAAAACGTAGCCCAGACCGTAACTCATGGCGTGTGCCACCCCAACCTGCGAATAGGCAATGCTCATTCCGCCGTGCCAAGATGCCATCATTAATTTAGCTCGTGATTCTTCTTCGGAAAGCGAATCGCCCAAGAAAATTTCCAAACAAAGATCGTACGCCTTCTCGCCGTAACTTTGGCTAAAGGCATTTAAAAAGGTACCGTTCAGCGATTCCACGCAATGAATAAAGCAATCCATACCGGTATAAAACCATTGGTTTTTTGGAACGCCGATGGTTAAGTCCGGATCGAGAATAACTTGGTCAAAGGGTGTGAAATCACTATTGATGCCCAATTTACGTACGGGCCCAGTAAGCACGGTAGTACGGGAAACTTCTGCACCGGTCCCAGAAATGGTTGGAATGCCAACGTGGTAAACGGCCTTCTGTTTTACCAAATCCCAACCTTGGTAATCGGCAGCGCTTCCCTTGTTTATAAGCATTATGGAAACGGCCTTAGCCAAATCCATTACAGTACCGCCCCCAATGCCGATAATGCCCGACGGTGTATGCGTAAATTCGGATTTTATATCCTTTACCAAATCATCAACTTGTGATGTCTTTGGTTCTTCTTCCGCCGAAATGAATATCAATTTGTCATTAAAACGAAGGTTGATCCTATCCAAAAACTCATTGTTTTTTTCAAAAACATCATCCACCAAAAATATAAAAGGCGCCTTTTCTTTTTTATGGGAAGATAAAATTGAAGTAAGTTGATCAAAACAGCCTTCTCCAAAAACCACTTTGGGCACCATTGGAAAATTTCGAAACTTATTGTTCACGGCGTCTGGCTTACTTTCTTTCAGAAGTTTGTTCGCCCTTACCAAATCTTCGGGAGTGTCAATTTCAACGCCGGTTGTATTTGAAACTGCCATTTTTATATTTTTTCCGTATTCCAAATAACGAATGCATTCTATCTTCTCCACCGCTTCCAGGGAACGCATTGACAAGCGATAAAAATCCATGATGGCCTGTTTGCGGAAGGCATATATGCCCTTGTGCTTGTAATACTGAATATCCACATTTTTATCGCGGGGATAGGGAATCGGCGACCGTGAAAAATAAAGCGCAAAGTTGTCTTTATCTACGATCACCTTTACGGTATTGGGATCGTTTATTTCCTTCCAATCATGAATTTCGGTCATTAAGGAAGCCAGGTCAATTTTATCCGCATCGGGTTCATTGAACACTGCCAAAACCTTTTCCAAACCCTCACGGCTCGTAAAAGGTTCGTCGCCCTGCACGTTTACCACTATGTCAATGTCCATATTTTCCACGGCCTCGGCAATACGGTCGCTTCCGCAGTCGTGTTCCTTTTGGCTCATAATGGCCTTGCCTCCATTGGCCTCAATTTCCTGAAAAATCACCTCACTGTCCGTAACCACGTAAACTTCATCAAAGAGATTGGTTGCTTTTGCAGCCTCATAGGTTCTAACTATTACGGGCTTGCCAGCTAAGTCCTGCATCAGTTTTCCGGGGAATCGCGACGCACCGTATCGTGCGGGGATCATTGCTATTATTTTCAAGTCGAAGTTTTTAAAAATGATTTCAAAAATAAGAAGTTTAAGCGGGTGGCAATCTTTTTTTGCGAAGCTTTTTATAAAATCTAAATATTAGAAAAAACAAAAGCACAACAAGGATAAAGGCCAAAATAGGAATAAATATGGAAGCAAAGGCCAAAACGGTTGCAATGGCCGTTTCCACCGTGGCGAGAATGGGGTTCGCGGTGCCGGCCGTGGTGGCGGTTGACGTCAACCGTGCGGCCGAAGCATTACCTTTAATTGCCGCAGCCGTGCCCCCGCCCGCAATGATAGCCAAAGACCACGTGACCACGGGACTTAAATCTGTTATGGTTGCCACTAACACTAAGGTTCCTGCCAATGTGGCCAAGGGCAGGGCAATTGTATCCAATAAATTATCTAACCAAGGAATATAGTATCCGAAAATTTCAACAGTGGTAGCAACTCCCATCGTTATAACTGCGGTAAGGCTTCCCAGCCATTGCCAGCTTTCATTTAAGGTAATAACCTCACAATAGCCCGCCAAACTTAACACGAGCAAAGGCAGAAAAACGCGGAAACCTACGGCGGCCGCCAAGCCAATGCCCAAAAATAAGCTGATGAGGATTTCCAGATTTTCCATGAGCCACTAATCTACAAAAAATTCATCCTTGAAACCTATTAAATACAATTTTTCACGCGCACGGGTCACGGCTGTGTAAAGCCAGCGCAGGTATTCCTTATCGATGCCATTTGGAAGATAGGGCTGCTCCACAAAAACCGTATTCCACTGCCCCCCTTGCGATTTATGGCAGGTTATGGCGTAACTGAACTTTACCTGAAGCGAATTGAAATACTTATTATTCTTAACCGCCAAAAACTTTTTGTATTTGGATTTTTCCGTCGCGTAATCCTTCATCACTTCTTGATAGAGTTTGTTTGATTCATCATAGGTGAGCGATGGGCTTTCTGAAGTAAGCGTATCGAGTAATAGCACTGTTTCCAAAGGTTTCATGTTTGGGTAATCCACCATTCGCATTTTCACTTCGGCAAAACGGAAGCCGTACAATTCCTTGAAAGCGAAAATTTCCAAAACCTCCACAATGTCGCCGTTGGCAATAAATCCTGCCTCGCTGGTATTATCCACCCAAAAATAATTGTTTTTCACCACCATTAAATAATCGCCTGCCGAGAGCTCAGATTCCTGAAAGAGAATCCGTTCGCGGATGCTTTGATTGTATAGGTTTGCTCTTTTATTTGAACGGACAATTATTACGGTGTCCTCGTTTCCCAAGGCAGCATAACTATCGTTTATGGCGTCCATAATTTCCTGCCCGTCAACGGGACGGATTACATCGGCGAAATTTGCTCCCGAAAACTTAAATGCCTCGTAAAGTTCGTCGTCCAAACGCTCACGGATTCGGGTAGCATTTTCCAAAATACCACTATCCTTTTGTTGGCGCACAACTTCATCCAGTTCGAGTTTTATTACTTCGCGGTTGTATTGGTTCTCGAGCAGAAGCGGATCCAGCGCGGGACTGATATCCAAATGCACCGGTGGCAATTGTGCCGAATCGCCAATGAGCAGTAACTTGCAGTTATTGCCGCTATATACATATTGCATCAAATCGTCCAGCAGGGAGCCATTTTCAAAAAGTTTTGAATCTTGGTTTATATCGGGAATCATCGAGGCCTCATCTACTATAAAAATAGTATCGCGATGTTTATTCTGCTGTAATGTGAAGGAAACGGAACCTTTTTCGCTTTTCGGAAAATATATTTTTTTGTGGATGGTAAAAGCTTGCTTATTTGAATAATTGCTAATAACCTTTGCCGCCCGTCCCGTTGGTGCCAATAGCACCGAACGCTTTTTTATTTTGGAAAGATTTTTCACCAAGGAACCCACAATCGTAGTCTTTCCGGTTCCCGCATATCCTTTTAACAAAAAGGTTTCATTTTTGTTTGTGCCCAACACAAATTTTGCCAATAATTGAAGTGCAATATCCTGCTTTGCGGTTGTGTTATGTGGAAAATCATTTTGTAAATAACTGTAAAATTCTGATACATTCATCATTCGCTGCTGTCAATGAGGGTTTAAAGATAGGTATGATTTTTTCGGAATATACTTTTGTGAACAAAAAAAAATTGTAGATTTGCGATAGACCTTTTAGTAAAATCAACACTTAAATAATATCAATAATGAAATTAGTAATTCAGATTGTTCTTTGGATTGTCATCATCTTTTTGGGCTGGAAATTATGGAACTCGGTTATGGGCCCGGTGGAATTCAACAAAATTAAGGAAGCACGTTATGTTAAAGTAATTCAGAATTTGAAAGACATTCAGGCCGCAGAACTTGCCCACAAAGAGATCACGGGAAGTTTTACTGGCGATTGGGACAGTTTGATCAATTTTATTGACACCGCAAAGTTTGCCATTACCCAAAGACGTGATACCAGTTATGCCGACGTTGCCAAGAACAAGGCTTTTGGAATTAGCGAAGGTTATTTTATTGAAGAATCTCTTATAGATACTTTAGGATTCACTCCCGTTAAAGATTCCCTTTACGGAAGTACAAACAGATACAAAACAATGATGAATGTGCCCGTGGAAGGTGTTGACGCCAAATTTGACCTAAAAGCCGGGAAAATCACTAAAAACGACGCCACGTATTCCGTTTTTGAGGCAAAGGTTTCAAAAAAGGTAGTATTGGGAGACCTTGACAAAGATCTTTTAGCCCAGGAAATGCAGGTACAATCTGTTGATGGCGTTAATGGACCGGATATTAAAGTAGGTTCGCTGGAAGATGTTAATACTTCTGGAAACTGGCCAAAAATCTATGATGCAGCAAAAGAAAACTAACATACAAAATACAATTAATAATAGACTGTCCGTTCAAATCTCTTTGAACGGGCTTTCTTTTTTGGTGACAAATCCAGCAAGCGAAGAGCCTGTTTTCTTTTTGGAAAACGTGCTGGACCACAGCACTACACCTGAGGAGCTGTTAATGGAAATAGAAACCATTATGTTCAAAAATGAGATTTTGAATACTGCATTCGCTGAAGTTTCCGTCGTTTACTCCACTCCCGTTTATAGTTTGGTTCCTGCGCCATTGTTTGATGAAACCAAGGCCAGCGAATATTTAAAATTCAATTCAAAGATCCTGGCCAATGACTACATGGCACACGATGTAATCGAAGAGCATGACATTACTGTGGTCTATGTTCCATTTATGAACATCAACAATTTTTTCTTTGACAAATATGGCTCTTTCAGCTATTACCACTCAATTACCATTATGCTGAAAGCAATTCTGGAAAAGGAAAAATACTCACTTCCGAAAATGTATTTACATTTTCAGAAAAACACCTTCGATTGTATCGTTCTGAAAAACGGCGAACTTCAGCTTTGCAACAGCTATACCTATAAAACGCCCGAAGATTTTATCTATTATACGCTTTTCTGTATGGAACAGTTGCACTTAGATCCAGAAAACATCCCGGTAATTCTTTGTGGCGAAATTGAAAAGGAGGATGACAACTTCAAAATTGCGTATACCTACATCCGCAATCTAGAATTTATGGATTCAAATTATACTGCAACAAGAAGCTTGGATAACGATAGGCCACACAACCATTTCATTCTAAAATACGTAATTTAATGCGGATCATTTCGGGAACATATAAAGGAAGAAGATTAACGGCGCCTAAGAACTTGCCCGTGCGTCCCACGACCGATTTTGCGAAAGAGGCGCTTTTCAACATTTTGCGTGTTCGTTACTATTTTGATGAAATTGCTGTTTTGGATCTATATGCAGGAACGGGCAACATAAGCTTTGAGTTTGCCTCTCGTGGCGTCCCCGCTATTACGGCGATTGATGGGCATTTAGGATGCATCCAGTATATCAACAAGATTTCAGAAGAATTTGAATTCCCCATAAATACCGTAAAATCTGATGTAAGCAAATATTTGGAGAAAGCTTGGGGCAACTACGATGTTATCTTTGCAGACCCTCCCTATGACTTTACAACCGAAGCATTAAAGAAGTTGGTGGAAGTAATTATGGCCAAATCTTTGTTGAATTCGGAAGGAATACTTATTATTGAACATGCAAAACAAAATGATCTTTCCTCACTTCCACATTTTGTAGATGCTCGAAAATACGGAAGTTCCGTATTCAGTTTTTTTAATTAAAACATACACTTTTGTCGTTCACTAGCAAAACTATTGATTTAGGCTTCATTGTCATGGAACTAACCGAACACTGTGTTACTGCCACCGTTAAGGAAGGTGTTTTAATTGAATTAGAGCATATCGCTGTGCTCCACGAAGTATTTGCCGAATATTACTCCGAAAGAAGTTTTGGTTATATTGACAACCGAATAAACCAATACGCCATAAATCTAAATCCCGAGCTCTACAATATTCGTTATGCCAAAATGGTGGGAATAGCCATTGTATGCTATACCGACAACTGTATCAAAAATGCAAATTTTGAAAAAACTTTCTACAATTGGCCCTTTGGTGTTTTTAAAGATTTGGATGAAGCAAAACTGTGGATTGAGAAATTAATTGCCGAAGAAAAATAAAAAAATGCAGGCCTATAAGCCGGGTTCTGTCCCCGATTTAACATCGGAGCCTTATCATTTATCTAGACGTATGATTACCCATACGCTCAATCTGCCTACCCTCCTGCATCGGGCGGGTACCCTCTAGCACAGGTTTACGTGGCATTTCACCGCATAGAGTTTACCTGATTTCACTACAGCATTACCTGTACATCCTTTCTGTTGCACTTGTCCTGAAATCCCTGCGAAGGCGGGAATCCCGACGGCCGTTAGCCGCTATGCTTCCCTTTGGTGCCCGGACTTTCCTCTCCCGAATTAACTTCGGCAGCGATAAGGCGGCCTGCTGCGCAAAAATACGCCAATGTTAATAAATATAGGAAAATACAAACAGCTATTTTTTAAAAACCCGTTGTACATCTTTATATTTGTTTCCGCACTATGGAACACTTCATTGTATCAGCCCGAAAGTACCGCCCCGCCGTTTTTAAAGATGTTGTGGGGCAACAGGCCATTACCAATACCTTGGAGAATGCCATAGAGAACAACCACCTCGCGCAGGCATTGCTTTTTACGGGACCACGTGGCGTGGGAAAAACTACCTGTGCCCGAATTCTCGCAAAAAAAATAAATTCTGACGGCACCGAAAAGGAAGGCGAGGATTTCGCTTTCAATATTTTTGAACTGGATGCCGCTTCAAACAATTCAGTGGATGATATTCGGAATTTGATAGACCAGGTTCGAATTCCACCACAAGTTGGGAAATACAAGGTTTATATTATTGACGAGGTCCATATGCTTTCCTCTGCGGCTTTCAACGCATTTTTAAAAACCTTGGAAGAACCGCCGAAGCACGCCATTTTTATCCTTGCTACTACTGAAAAGCACAAAATAATTCCCACGATTCTATCGCGCTGCCAGATTTTTGATTTTAGACGTATCGGCGTTCGCGATATTAAGGAACATTTGGCGGAAGTAGCAAAGGCAGAAAACATAGAAGCGGAAGACGACGCGCTGCACATCATCGCCCAAAAAGCGGATGGCGCCTTGCGTGACGCACTTTCCATTTTTGATAGGGTTGTTAGTTTCGCAGGAAAAAACCTTACCCGCGAGGCAGTTACCGAAAATCTGAATGTACTTGATTATACGTGGTATTTCCAAATAACCGATTTGCTTTTGGAAAACAACATTCCACAGGTTTTGGTTACATATAACGATATTCTTTCGAAAGGATTTGACGGCCATCATTTCATTATGGGCCTTGCCTCCCACTTCCGTGATTTGTTGGTTTGCAAGAACCAAGAAACCATTGAGCTTTTGGAAGTTGGCGAACAGGTAAAAACAATGTATTTTGAGCAATCGCAAAAAACATCGCCACGGTTTTTAATTGAGGCCATAAACATCGCGAACACCTGCGATCTAAAATATAAAAACAGCCAAAACCAACGATTGCTCGTTGAGCTTTGTTTAATGCAGCTTGCTTCCCTGACCTTTCAGGGCGAAAAAAAAAACTCCAATAGCGGCCAGCGTTTCGTAATACCTCCCTCCTATTTTAAATCTGAAAAATTTACTTCGGAAAAAATAACTTCTGCCGGGAGTGTTGTGCCCAAACCTACGAAGAAAATCGAAACAGATCCCGATAGCTATCGGGACGAAGCCGAAAAAGAAATAGTGCGCGAACCTTTAGAGGAAATTGCTTCAAAGAATAAAATTTCCGAAGAAAATATTTCCGAAGAAAAAGTAACGCAAAAACCAAATGGGGGCCAACCCGAAAAGGTAATCGAACGGCCACAGATCCTCGCGGAGCGCAATGCCCAAAAAGTTTCGGCCCTTTCGCTGAAAAGCATTCAAAAAAAGCAGGAAATAAAGCAGGAACTGGTTGCAAACCAACCCGATGCCGAAAACCTGCCGGTAACTGAATTTTCCGAAGAAGAAATGCAGGCGGCTTGGGACGAATATACCACAAACGTTGAAAGCGACGGCAAATACAACCTGCTTTCGCATTTAACAATGGGCGTGCCAAAACTGGATGGGTCCGTAATCCATCTTGAATTTCCAAACCAAACCATAAAAACTGAAGTGGAGCGTGCCAAGTATGAATTGCTCGGCTTTTTGCGCGAAAAACTTCAGAATTATGAAATAGACCTGGACATTACCGTGAACGAAACTGCTGAAAAACGGTATGCCTACACCACCCGCGAAAAATTTGAAAAAATGAAGGAGAAAAATCCGTTGATAGAAAAATTGCGGAGGGAATTTGATTTGGACGTTTAACCCCCCCTGTCCCCCTAAAGGGGGAACCGAAAAATCAGCAATCGTAAATCCGGAATCAAAAATCGTAAATCGTAAATCGTAAATCAAAATGCTTGGCTTAAAACTTCCCACAGACCCGCGCTGGGTAAACATCGTTGAAAAAAACATAGAAGACATTCTTACCGACCACGCTTGGTGCGAGCAGAAAGCAGCTTCCACAGCGGTTTCCTTGATTGTGAGCTTTCCGGAATATACCGAGCTTATTCAGGAAATGATTGCTTTGGTGAAAGAAGAAATAAGCCACTTCAAAATGGTACACGACAAAATCCTGGAGCG
>Ga0209344_10003749_pt1 | contig 14639 bp, 12 predicted proteins | sample Cruoilmetagenom6_FD_187293 | JGI IMG/M metagenome (GOLD analysis project Ga0209344, IMG submission 187293) | Oil polluted marine microbial communities from Coal Oil Point, Santa Barbara, California, USA - Santa Barbara Oil Seep Sample 6 (SPAdes)... | ecosystem: Environmental > Aquatic > Marine...
TGATCTTGGCGGGTGCCAGCGCGTTCTGTGCAAAGGTCACCACATCGGAGTTCCACGGGATGATGTCGATCTTTTCCCCTTTGAGCTCGCGGGTGATGGCCTGAACACGGGCGCCCTTGAGTCCGACGCAGGCGCCGACCGGATCGACGTCACGGTCCTTGGATGTCACTGCAACCTTGGCCCGCTCGCCCGGCTCTCGAACACAGAGTTTGATGATCACGGTGCCGTCGTAGATCTCGGGAACCTCCATTTCGAGGAGCTTTTCGAGAAGCTTCGGGTCGGTCCGCGACATCACGACCTGGGGTCGGCTGGCGTCCATGGTGACATCGACCACGACGGCGCGGACGCGGTCGCCCTGGGTGTAACGCTCGTGCCGAACCTGGTGGTTGCGAGGGATGATCCCCTCGGTATCGCCGAGTTCGATGATGATCGCCCCGCGGTCGATCCGCTTGACGATACCGTTGATCATCTCACCGACCCGCTCCGAGTAGTTGCGGAAGACGACCGCGCGCTCGGCTTCACGGACCCGCTGGAAGAGCACCTGGCGGGCAGATTGGGCTGCGATCCGGCCGAGGGCGGAATTGTCCAACGCCTCGAGCTTGATGATGCCGCCGATCTCGGCGTGGGGCTCGATGACCTGAGCCTCTTCGAGAGTCACCTCGACCTCGGGGTCTTCGACCTCTTCGACCACCATCCGGATTCGCCACGACTCAACTTCGCCGGTCTCGGGATCGATCTCGGTGTGGACGCCGCGGTCTTTGTATTGTTTGCGGGCTGCAGACGAAATCGCCTCTGCGATGGCGTCAATCAGCTTTTCGGGATCGATGTCCCGCTCCGCCGCCAGCTGTCCCACGAGGGTGTTGATGTCCAGCTTCATTGCCGGTTCTTTCCTTCCTTCATGATCGCGTCCCAGTTGACTTCAATGCGGGCCTCGAAGACCTGCTCCAACGGGAGATTCACAACCTGATCCTTGTCGTCGGAAACGCTGACGATTCCATCTTCGATCCCGACGAGCTCGCCGGTCACCCCACGGTGATCGCGAAAGCTCGGCTCCATTCGCACTTTGATCCGTTCTCCGATGAATCTGCGATAGTCATCCGGAGAGTAGAGTTTCCGGTCGAGGCCGGGTGAGCTGACCTCGAGAGTGTAGGTGTGGCGGATGGGATCTTCGACGTCCAGGAGTGCCGACGCCTGGCGGGATATGGCCGAGCACTGATCGAGGGTCACCCCATCGGGCGAATCCACGATCAGACGCAGCACCGCCGTGGGCCCGTTGCCGACAACTTCCGTTGCGAGCAGTTCGAGCCCCTCATCCACCGCGATGGCGGCGAGTTCTTTGACGGTTTGTTGGTCCAGTTTCACGTCGTTTCGGCCCTTCTTTGCTGTAAAAAAAAGTGGGCCAGCGGCCCACCTTCCGACGAAAGCAGCGGCGTAGTTCTACCATAGAAAGCACCTGATGGCAAGGCGTGCAGCGCGTTTTCGCCAGCCGGGTTGCGAGGGTACAATTGTTCCAAATGTGGATCTTACGTGAAATCAAAGCACGTGGTGGCGAGGTCGGTTTCCATCAGTTCATGGAGCTCGCCCTGTACCACCCGAAGCACGGATACTACACGCGGACGAGCACCCCGTGGGGCAGAAGCGGCGATTTCCTCACAGCACCCACCGCATCGGGCTGGTACGCGAGGGTCTGCGCCGGCCTTTTCAGGGCAATCGCCACGAGCTCAGGGGAGCCCCTGGAACTCGTCGATCTGGCCGCGGGGGACGGCTCGTTTCTGACCTCGGTCATCTCAGACCTCGGTGATCAGACCCGGGCGGTGCTGGCCCGAGTGGTGGCGGTTGATCGATCAGAGAAACGCCGGAGTCAGATCGCCGCGCGGTTGACCGGTGGGGAACTGGCGTTCCAACCGGTGGGCTCACTCGGGGAGATCGCCTCCGGCGCGGCGGTGGTGCACGCATCGGAGCTCTACGATGCCATGCCGGTCCATCGGGCTGAACAGACGGCGGGCGGTCTGATGGAGCTCCACGTGGCTGCGGCCGGAGATCGGCTCGAGTGGTGCCGGCGACCGGCGGCTCGGGTGCTTGAAGAGTATCTCGCCGGTCACGGCATCACTCTGGTCGATGGACAGATCGCCGAGATCAACCTCGAGGCCGAACCGAACCACCGACGAGTGTTGTCGGAGATCGGCGAGGGGGTATCGCTGGTTCTCGACTATGGCTACCCGGCCGCGCGGCTCTATGACCCGCGCGGAAAGCGCAGGGGGTCCCTCGCGACCTATCACCGACACGAGCTCGGGAGTGATCCGTTGGATACGCCGGGCGAACGGGACCTCACAGCCCACGTCAACTTCGACGATCTCCGCCGTGCGGCAACCGGCTGCGGGTGGGAGGAGATCGGTCTCATGCCTCTGGCCGAGTTCCTGGTGCGGGCGGGACTCGGGATGATCCTCGAAGAACGCGGGCTCGGGATGGAGGCCGAACTCGATGCCGAGACCGTCAGTGCGAGACAGGAGATCAAACAGCTCCTCGACCCTGAGGGCATGGGCTCGGACCTCAAGATGCTCGTTCAGGGTAAGGGGAGGCTGGGGGAGATCGTTGCGGAGATCTTGAATCGTCCGGTGTGATCGGTGAGTCGTGAGTCGGTTTCCTGGAGCACCGGCCTTCTGGGACGCCGCGGCAGGCGCCGCGGGCGTCCCAGCGTCGCACGATCAGCGTGGTCGCGCGTGGGAAACGGGAAGATCTGCGACCACGCTGCTCGCGCGCCGGCGGCCTCCCTCCGACGTCAGCAGATGCACTGGATCGCGCTCCCCGAGGTTGCCCGGCATCGGAATTGTGCGGGGAGCGCCGCGGTGCCGGTGGGTAGCTGCCACACAATTCCGTGCCCGGCACGCCCGGTGTGGCGCCACATGCCCGCGCGCTAAGGGGCGGCCTCGGCACGCCCCGGTGAGCGATTCCTCCGCGTGTCCTCGTGAGAACGCGGGATGGTGCCTGGCATCCCTTCCCATCGCGCGGTCGGAGCGAGTTACTCCTCCACGTACCCCAGTGCCTCGAGCTGATCGAGGACTTCGTCGCTTTCGGGTGGGAGCCGGCTTCCTGTTTCCACCGCCTTGAGGGCCGCCGCCTTCTTCTCGCTCTCGATCTTGAGCTTCTCCATGAGGTCGAGCTCACGGAGGCAGAGCGCTGCCATACCCGGGTTGTCATCCGCGACATCGCTCATTCCCGTTGGATCATCAGGGCGGAAATACAGCTTGAGCCGATCGGTGGCGAGATCGCGGGTACAGTGCCATTCGGCGCTCGTCAGACTCCTCAGCCGGGAGATCCACGCGTAGGAGATGCGTGGTGCATCGGGCCCCGACGCTGTCTTTTCGAAGAGCGGGACGAGGCTCGCCCCCTCGAAATCTCCCGGCGTATCGAGGCCGGCCATTTCGACGATGGTCGGTGCGAGGTCCAGGTTTCGAACAGGTGTTTCGATCCGGGTATCTGCGGTTCGGGACACCGGCCCGCCGGCTAGCAACATGGGAATCCGAAGCTGTTCGAGCTCCACCGTCTTGCCGTGGCCGAGTCCTTCGTGATCCATGAGCTCCTCACCGTGATCGGCGGTGATCACGATGACCGTATCTTCGAGATCGCCACGACGGAGAAGCTCGTCCCTGAGGGCCCTCAGACCGTCGTCGAGGTATCGGATCTCGGCGTCGTAAAGGGCTTTCATGGTCTCGAGATCGGCGGCGTTGAAGCTCGGTTCGGGCGCGCCGTTGACGTAGATATAGCGCCCCTTTCCGGCGGGAAAGAGTTTGCGGTACTTCTCGGGCGGGCGATATGGGTTGTGGGGATCCATGAGGTGAAGGTAGGCGAAGTACGGCCGGTCGTGATCTCTGGTGGCGTGCCAGTCGAGAAACGCCGCGGCGACCGAGCCCACTCGTGCGTATGCCTGTCCTGAATCGCGATCGAGCAGGGTGACCCGGTCAAAGCCCTGACCAAAGCCCGAGGTGGCGTGGTGGTGCGGGTTGTTGAACAGGGCGATGGTCTGATAACCCGCCTGTTGCAGCACTTCTGCGAGGGTCAGGTTCGCGGCGGCCAGGCGAGGAGTTCGCGCCCATTGTTCCTTCTGTTCTGGAGCGACCCCGGGAATGGGATCGTGCTCGACACCTTTGAGGAGTAAGGGAAAACTGTGCGAGGTGAAGAGACTCGCGGTGGAATTGAGGGTCTGGGGCGCCTGGGACAGGGCATCGTCGAAGACCACCCCGCTTTGACCCAGTTCATCCAAGAACGGGGTTGTCGGTTTCGGGTAACCGTAGAGACTTACGTGGTCACGTCGCAGGGCGTCCACGAGTATGAAGACGAAACTGGGCGGTTCATGGACCGCCTCGGTTGAATCCTGATCGGCTCTCGACTTGCAGCCCGTAAGGACGAGGATCAACAGGATCACCGTCGCGATGACCGTGGTGGGGGCGAAATGACGGCTGAATATGTTCAGTCGCCGATCTCCCCACGCAGTTCGTCGAGCATGCGTTGGACCGCCGGGACGAGTTCGGCGATGGGGGTCGAGCGGCGTTCGCCGTCGCGACGGAGGCTGAGCTCGATTTCGCCTGATTCGACCCCGCGTTTTCCGACGACGATTCGCATCGGAAAGCCGATGAGATCCATGTCGTTGAATTTGACCCCGGGCCGTTCGGGCCGATCATCGAAGAGAACATCGATTCCGGCGTCGACAAGCTGTTGATACAGCCCTTCCGCGGCTTCGACCACCTCGGCCTTGTCGGCGTTGATGACCACCAGAACCACCTCGTGCGGAGCGATGGGCAGGGGCCAGATCATGCCCTTGTCGTCGTGGTTCTGCTCGATGGCCGCAGCCATGGTTCGGCTGACCCCGAGCCCGTAGCAACCCATGATCATGGGCTGTTCCTTGCCGTCGGCATCGAGGAAGTTGCAGCCCATCGCCTTGGAGTACTTGATCCCGAGCTTGAAGATGTGGCCGACTTCGATCCCGCGATTCTCGATGAGGGTCCCGCTGCAGTGTGGGCAGGGATCGCCCTCGCGAGCGAGTCGGAAATCCGCCACCTGGTCGGGCTTGAAATCGCGATCGGGAACCACGCCGACGAGATGGGTGTGGTCCTTGTTCGCTCCGGTGGCGGCCACCTCGAGTTCCATGACTGATGGATCTGCCAGGATCTTCATGCCGGCCATACCCACCGGTCCGGAGAAGCCCTGCGGTCCGCCGGTGATCTCGAGGATCTTCTCTTCGCTGGCCAGTTGGAGGTGGAGACAGTCGAGGGCGTTTTTGAGCTTGATCTCGTTGACCTCGAGATCGCCGCGGATCAACACCGCGACAGAGTCCTCGTCGGTCTCGAAGATCAGGGTCTTGATCAGATGAGAGGGTGAGATCTTGAGGAAGTCGGCAACTTCATCGACGGTGCGCTGGTCGGGTGTGTCCACTTCTTCCGGAGCATCCGGAGTGGCCAGGGGCCACGCCGGTGTGGCCACGAGGGCGCCGGTCTCGGCCTTCTCGACGTTGGCGCCGTAGTGGCACTCGGGGCACGAGAGGATCGCGTCTTCACCGGTGTCGGCCAGGACCATGAACTCGTGCGATTCGGAGCCGCCGATGTTGCCGGTGTCTGCCTCGACCTGGGTATAGCGCAGACCGCAGCGCGAGAAGACCTTGCGATAGGCCCGCTCCATCGCGCGGTAGGCGAGATCGAGATCTTCGGCGTCGGCATGGAAGGTGTAGGCGTCCTTCATCAGGAACTCGCGGCCCCGCATGAGACCGAATCGCGGTCTGATCTCGTCGCGGAATTTGGTCTGAATCTGGTACATGTTGACCGGCAGTTGTTTGTACGAGGTCACGGTGCCGCGGACGATATCTGTGATGACCTCTTCGTGCGTCGGTCCAAAACAGAAGTCGCGATCGTGACGGTCTTGGATCCTGAGGAGTTCCGGGCCGTACTCCGCCCATCGTCCCGAGTCCTGCCAGAGTTCGGCCGGCTGGACTGCGGGCATGACCAGCTCGGCGGATCCGGCGCCGGTCATCTCTTCCCGGACAATGGCCGACAGCTTGGCGATTGACCGTGTCGCCAGCGGGAGGTAACTGTAGATTCCTGCCGCGACCTTTGAGATGAATCCGGCTCGGACCAGCAGTCGGTGAGAGATGACCTCCGCGTCGGCGGGGTCCTGGCGAAGGGTGTGAATGTAGGTCTGGCTCCAGCGCATGTTGTGCTCCAGCTCGGTTGTGTGATCAGTGGCGCGAAAGATCCCGCGCGAGGCTCGACAGGCGGTGAACGTGGGTCAGAAGCTCGTGATCGATGCCCGTCACCGCGGTCTCGGTCTCCTCCGATGGTTCCTGGGGATTCTCGCCCGCGGGCTCGGTGATGAATGCCGGATCGGCCGCATCGGATGATTCTCTCAACTCGGTGGCTCGCGAAAGGTAGTTGTGGGCCTCAGCGAGTCGCCCGCGTTGAAGGGCAATTGCTGCGAGGGCGGCGAGGGGATAACTGCGAAGCTCTTTGGGAGTGATCTCGAGGGCTTCACGGGCGAGCGCCCGCGCCCGGCCCAGGTCGCCGTCGAGCTCAGATTCCACCAGGGCGAGCTCGTAGGCGGCAATGCCGCGGCTGAAGTCGTCCGCGCCGCCGCGATAGATTGCGGCGGCGACCCGGCGAGTGGCCCTGGGACGTCCCGCGGCTCTCAGCGACTCGAGAAGAGCGGTGGTGGCGGCCGCCGCGAATGGTGTGCCGGGCATTTCACGATCGAAGACGCGCCGGGCGAGGGCCACGGCCTGTCTCGTTCGACCCAAGGTCGACGCGAGAAGGGCGGCGGTGGCGAAGAGGGCCGGTTCCCCGGGCGCCTCCCGACCGGCGGCTTCGTAGAGATCGAGGGCGGTCTCGTGTTGACCGACGGCGAGCGCTTGATCGGCGCGCTCCAGAAGGCGGGCAACGCCCCTTGGAAGGCCGGAAGGGGCTCGGTTTCTGAGCAGGCGAACCGTCTCTCGGTAGCGAAGCTTCTGCGGATCCAGTCTTTCGAGCCGCTGGAAGGTCTGCAGTGCGAGCTTTTTCCACCCGCGGCGAAGATAGGCGGCTCCGAGGTGATCGATGGCCTCTTCAAACGTGGGATCGAGCTCGATGGCTCGTTTGAGAGCTCTGATGGCCCGCCCGCTCTCGCCGAGGGCAAGACGGCAACTCCCGAGGAGGTAGAGCGACTGGGGAAGCTCCTCACGAGCAACACTGGCCTCGAGGTGCATCACGGCCCGCCGGTGGTTGCCGCGCCTGAGTTCGATGCCACCAAGGGCGAAATCCGGTAGGAATGACTCGGGCGCCATGGTCTGTGCCCGCTCGAGGGCCGAACGCGCCTGGTCCCAGTGCCCGAGGTCCGCGGCCGCATTTCCCAGATAGATCAGAGTCTCGAAATGGGCTCCCCTGAGGTCGAGGACCTTTTTGAAGGCCGATTCCGCGATCGCAGGTTCACCTGTTGAGAATGCGGCCTCGCCGATGAGGCTCCAGAGTTCGTCGTTGTCCGGCGCCATCTGCCCGAGATCGGCGAGGATGCTGTGGATGGCATCGGTATCACGATCGAGGAAGGCGGGTTCCAACGCTGTGAGCTTACGGGAAAACGCCTCCGATGCATGTCCCTCGTGGCGCGCGTAGGACAGGATCCGACCCTCGCGCACCCGGAACCGCCGAGCCAGTTCCCGAGCGACAAGTTCTCGGTGTGCCGTCCGTTCCCAGCCGTCCGCGATCTCTGTACGGGTCACGACACCCTCCTCGTCGAGGAGAGTGGCGACGTTCTCGACCCCGGCATGCGCCACCGCGAGGCTGTGCTCCACCTGACTCAGGCGATCGCCGACGGATGAGACCGCTGCGCCGAGCTTTCTGATCGCCTCTTCGAGCGAGGTGATTCGCTCCAGCAGGTGTTCGTCAAGCTGCTCCTGGGCCTCGAAGAGGACATCGTCATCGGGCTCCAGATCGGTGTGGGTGATCCCCGACACGACCAGAAGCTTGTGACCGCACTCCCGACAGTTCTCGAGGCCATCGGGGTTGGCGACTCCGCAGAGCTGGCACAGCACCGGATCAGTCCTCCGGGTATGTGTAGAACCCTCGGCCGGTCTTGCGGCCGAGACGTCCAGCGTCGACCAATCGGATGAGGAGTGGGCTCGGGCGGTACTTGGGATCACCGAGTTCGACGTGGAGGGTGCGCATGACCGAAAGACAGTTGTCCAGACCGATGAGGTCCGCGAGGGCCAGGGGCCCCATGGGATGGTTCATCCCATGGGACATGATCTGATCCACCGCCTCCGGGGTCGCGACGTTTTCGGCAACCGCGAAGATGGCTTCGTTGATCATGGGCATGAGCAGGCGGTTGGAGACGAAACCAGGGTGATCGGCGCACTCTACGGGAATCTTATCCATGGTCTGTGCAACCTGATTGACGACCTCGACGGTTTCGGGCGCCGTGTCGAGTCCGCGCACCACCTCGACGAGGCGCATCATCGGGACCGGGTTCATGAAGTGCATGCCCACAACCCGATCGGGTCGATCGGTGGCCGTTCCAAGACGGGTGATCGAGATCGACGACGTGTTGGAAGCGAGGATAGTCCGCTCCGGGCATGAATCGTCGAGCTGTCGGAAGATTTCGGCCTTGATTTCGAATCGCTCCACCGCCGACTCCACCACGAGGTCGGAGGCCTCATGGGCCTTGACGTGGGTGCTTGTCTTGATCCGACCGAGGATCGATTCACGCTCGGTCTCCTCAACGGTCTCACGCCTGATCTGACGATCGAGGTTTTCGGCGATGGACGCCGTGCCGTCGCGAAGAATTGCAGCGTCGATGTCGGTGAGGACGACGTCGAACCCGGCAATCGCCGCCACATGGGCGATGCCGCAGCCCATCTGACCGGCGCCAACAATGCCGATGGTTCGGATCTTCATGAATCTTCCCTCTCCGGCCTCAGCACGAGTTCGACCGGACCTGGCTTCCCATTCAATACCACGCTCCATGGAGGAGCGATCCGCTGACCGGTGAAGGTCGGCGGATCAAAGAAGCGCGTCAAGCTTGGCTTTGATGTTGTTCTTGTCCGCAACGTTGCCGACGATCTTGTCGGCGATCTCGCCATCTTTGACCAGGAAGAGGGTCGGGATCGCTTGGATTCCGTACTTCATGGCGGTGTCGCGATTGCTGTCGACATCGAGCTTGCCCACGACGGCTCGCCCGTCGTACTCCTCAGCGATTTCTTCGACGATGGGGGCCACGGCCCGACACGGACCGCACCACACCGCCCAGAAGTCGATCAGGACAGGTTTGTCCGAGTTGAGGACCGTGTCCTGGAAGTTCGCGTCGGTGATTTCCACTGCTTTTCCTGCCATCGAGATCTGCCTCCAACGTGGCTGTCGGCGGTCGACCGCCGAGACGGCCACATGGTACTACACGATTCCGGAAGCGTGAGTCGTAAGTCGTAAGTCGTGAGTCGTGGGTGGTGAGTAATGGATAGTGAGTCGTGGGTATTGGGGGCGTGGGGCTTGAGCGAATTCGGTTGAACGGGGGCCTCGTCCGCCGGATTTAGGGACGTCAGTACGGAGTTTTCGTACGCTTCTGGAAACCATGGGACGACTTACCACTCACGACTTACGACTTACGACTCGCTATGAACTCATGTCCTCGAGCATCAGCTTCGAGACCTTCTCGCCGTAGGCGATGGCGTAGTTCTGACCACGATCCTCGGGGAAGATCTGCGCCATGGAGCACAGATAGAGCCCGGGGACAGAGGTGCGCATCCCGGGGATCTTCTCCCGGTATCCGGTTGTGACAACGGGTTGCGCGTAGTCGGCTCGAAAGTGGTGGCTTGCGAGGATCCATGAGGCGTCGAAATCCGGATTGACCCGTTTCAGATGGGGGATGTACTCCTCGATGATCTTGGATTTCGGGGCCTTATAGAGCGGATGATCGGTGAAGAGGTAGTTGGAGATGTAGAGCAGGATTCGTCCGCCGTAGCGCTCGGAGGGGATGTAGTTGGTATGTTCGATGAGACCGCCGAAGGGCATCTCGGGGTCGGCGACGTTGAGCCAGTAGTAGGGGGTGAGCGATTGGTCGAGTTCGAGGATGGTGCAGATGGCGCCGGTGGCCCGCAGTTCGAGCAGGGCGTCACGCTCCACGGATGCGAGAAGGTGCCCGGCCACCGCCAGGTGATCCGGGATGGGTGCGGCCACGAGGACGCGGTCGGCCGGGCGCGACCCTTTTCGGGTGACGATTGAAAAACCGGATTCATGGGTCTCGATGCGTTGGACCTCTTCGGTGAGGTGGAATGTCCCGCCGCCGGCCTCGATCCTCTCAACCAGGACCTCGACGAGTCGGATGAAGGAGCCCCGCATGTAGCCCAGGCGTTCACCCATCCCGGATTTCGACCGCGACCGTCCCCTCAGGGAGATCTTGCGCCACAGCCAGACCATGGCGACCCGTTCGGCGTCATCGGCGAACTTCTGGTAGAGCAGTGGGCCCCAGATGGTCCTCCATGTGCCCTCGCCCTGGTGGCGTCGGACCCAATCGGCTGTGGTCACGCCCTCGAATGGCCGAGGGTCTTTCTGGCGTTGGAGCCAGAGCGTCGACAGTCCGAATCGTATCTTGTCCATCAGACTGATGGGTTTGAAACGAAGCAGCGAGGCCGGGGTGCCGAAATCCCAGAGCTTGCCATCGGCCCAGATCCCCATCTTCGATGGCAACCACTCGAGTGCGTCGCCGAGTCCCAGTTCTTCGGCGAAGTCGATGTAGTCGGTGTCGGTGGTGAAGATATGGTGGTAGAACGCTTCGAGGGGTTCGCCTTCCACATCAAGGGCGCGGGCCAGACCGCCGGGTCGAGGATAGCGTTCGTAGAGCCGGACCCGATATCCTGCCTGGGTCAGCCTGAGTGCGGCTGTGAGACCGGCCAGGCCGGCACCGACGATTGCGATTTCATTCATGATTCAACGCTATAAGAACACCGCGGTCCCGTCAAAGCAGACTGGGGCATTCTTTGCCGTCTATTTTGGTGTGCTCGGCGTGGTGCTCCCGTTCCTCGGTCCTTTTCTCTCGGCTCGTGGGCTTGGTGCGGTGGCGGTCGGGTTGGTCACGGCGGCATTCTCCATCGCTAAATTGGGGTACGCCCCTTTCCTCGGTCGATGGGTCGATCGGGGAGGCTGGGTGCCCGGGATGCTGAGTCTTCACGTCGGTTTCTCGCTGTTGGCGGCGGTCGTGGTGATCAAGGCGGAGAACCCGTGGGTCCTCGGGTTGGCCTTCCTCGCCGTGGGACTCGGCTATGGCACTGTCCTGCCGTTGGTCGAGGCCGCCGTCCTTGAGCGGCCGCCGTTGAAGGGCTATGGGTTTGTTCGGTGGTGGGGATCGGTGGGCTTCATCGCCCTTGCAGGTGTCTCTGCGCTGGTGCTCCGGGGCGGGCGGTTGGATGGGTTCCCGATCCTGCTGATCGGGTCTCTGATCGTCCTCGGTCTCGTCGGTGCGACCCTCGAGGGTGAGGCCCGTCCACGGCCCGGTGCCGTCTCGTCCGAGCATGTCACGGGCTCGGTCTGGATTCTCCTGGTCATCCTGACCCTGCAGCAGGTGTCCCACGGCCCGTACTACGCCTTCTTCTCGATCCACCTAGATGAACATGGAATCAGCACGGCGGCGATTGCCGGGCTCTGGTCTCTGGCAGTGTTCGCCGAGTTGATTGCGTTTGTCAACGGGAAGAGACTCCAGAACCGCCTTGGTCTTCGACGTCTGCTCTCCGTGGCTCTCGTGTTGACCCCGCTGCGGTGGCTGTTGTTGGCCCTTCCACCGTCCCTGCCGACGCTGGTCCTTTCCCAGATGGGGCACGCGGTGACCTTTGCGATGGTTCATCTTGCCGCGGTTCAGATGGTCCAGCGAATGGTTCCCGCCGGGGCCCGCCGCAATGCGCAGGCCCTCTACTCGGGACTGACCTTCGGACTCGGGATCGTTCTTGGAACCGCGGTTGCGGGTCCACTCTACGTAGCGGTTTCCGGGTCGGGGTCCTTCCTCGTTGCGGCCGGGTTCGCCGCGCTGGTGGCGGTTGCGTGGTTCATTGCCGAGCCGCGGATGAGGTCGTGAGGGCGTGAGGTCTTGAGGTCGTGAGGTCGTGAGGTCGTGAGGTCTTGGGGTCTTGAGGTCGTGAGCGGGGGGTGAGGAGGATACCTCGTACTCCCTTTCCGGAGCCCCGGCCTTCTGGTCCGCCTTCGGCGGCCCAGCGTCGCACCATCGGCGCGGTCGCGCGGTGGACAATTGAAGGACTGCGACCACGCCGATGGCGCGCCGGCGGCCTGCTTTGTTACGGGGACAGATGCACCGGGTCGTTCTGCCGCGAGGGTTGCCCGGCATGACATTGTCATGGGCCTGACGCGAAGCCGGGAGAGTAGTGCCGGCACAATGTCAAGCCCGGCACGCCCCGGTGAGCGCCATATGCCCGCGCGCTCAGGGGCGATCCCGGCACGGCCCGGTGAGCGGTGTTTCCCGCGTGCCCAGGCTTGGGAGTTGGATTCGTTCGCTGTCGTTGCGTCGGGAGTCACATACGACTCACGACTCACGATTCACGACTTTCGACTTGCGTCAGAAAATGACGTTCTTGATATAGAAGCTCTGGACCGATGTGGACCCGTTGAGCAGCGCCACTGCGTCCTCGGGAGTGATCCTGAAGGTGCCGGCCGCCTTGCGTGAGGTCTGGACCATCTGCAGTTCGACAACCTCCGGGGCGATCTCGGGATCCGCCTGCCGGATGAGATAGAAGGCCTGGCAGACGGTTTCCAGGGCATGGAAGACCTGAGTCTCGGAGTCGGTCACCGCCTGGACGAAGAAATACTTCGGCTGGGTTCCACCGCTGGTGTGGAAGAGGTAGAGCTTCTCGTCGGAGAAGACCCTTTCAAATGCCCTGGTCACTCTCTCGTCGTGGTAGGGATAGGTCTGCAGCCGGATGCCCGGAGTCGGGGTCGGGGTCGGGGCCAGGTTGGTCGAGAGTTCGGGGTTCCTTTCCATGGAATCGAGGGTGACGAAGTTCCCGAGAGACTGACGTGGCGTGGGTGTCGGCATGACTCTTTGGTTCATGGCCAACTCTTCGATCTCCACCGCATCACCGAGACCCTGCTGGTTGTAGCGTTCGGTTTCGACGAGATCGATCTGATCGAGGCTGTACGCCGCCAACGTGCCGGTCGAAAGAACGATGTGGGCATAGTCACCTTCAACCTGCATGGGCTCTTTGCAGCGGATTTTGTAACCGTTCTTGAGGATTACGACATAGCCGCCCGCGCTGGCGAGTTGGGCGATGATGAGAATGATGATGACGGCCGCAAGGGCGAGGGTACGCCGCATGGGGTGACCTCCAGTGTCCATTGATGGTCCCATTGTAGAACAAATGCGTTCGAGGAACATGTGAGTTACGATTTTGTTACCTGAGCTGAGTGCAGATCGTCGCCGAGAATCACCCATCTCAGGTACTACTTGGACGGTGGACTGATCGCGCCGGTGAGTGCGCTGAGTAGTTCGCTTCGCGATCGATTCGAAGTCTTTTTGAAGACATTCTTGAGGTGATCTCGAACCGTGTGAGGACTGATGCCGAGACGATCTGCGAGACCGGCCGTGTCGAGCCCCTGGACCAAGAGGAGGATAACCTCACGTTCCCGCGGACTGAGTCGGTAGTGCGATGCGAAGTCTTCGACCCGGCGGTTCGGCGATCGCGCGAACTCGCGAAGCACAGCGAGCACGATCCGGCCAAGCCCGTCGACCCCGGTCGAGAGGGCCTCGACGACGCCTGTCATCTCGCTTCCGTCGGAAAGTTCCAGCCGATCGTGCCACGTTTGTCGGTCGGGATCCTCGAGGAGTTCCCCAACTTTGGTGCACAGGAGTTTGAAGAGCGGTTGTGGTCGTGCACCCTCAATTTTGACCGTGAGGTCATCCTCGGTCTGTTTCGTGATCAGTTCGTCCGCCTGGCGGTTGGCGAAGAGGATCGTTCCTGACGGCCCAAAAAGCAGCACGGCTGCCTTGGTGGCGTCGAGGGCGCCCCTCAACAGGGTCGACTCGGAAAGAAGCCGAAGTCGGTGGAACTCTCGGCCGAGGGAGTCCGCGAATAGATCGAAAACGTGTTGCGGCGGCGGGTCGTCGCCGGCGAAATCCAAGACCGCGGTGGTGTCCTCGTCGAGTTCGAGATCGATGGTCATCGAGGGCGGTTCGGTCTGACCGAACTGAAAAGTCTGTTCACACTTCGACCGGCCCGATCGAATCACGAGCTTGGCCCAGCGGGCTTTGGTGGTCTGAGCGAAGAGCTCGAAAACCCGGCGCACGCCGAGGTCATCACCACCCGCTGCCCCCGGCGGCAGGATGATCTTTTGGGCGTCCCCCATCTCAGTTTTCATTGTACACCCGGCGGATTCTGTCGATATATCGGCTCTCGGCTCTTGACCGTACCCGATACATGGCCTTAGACTTCCCGTCCCATGTTGGAGGGGTTGCAGGAACGTCTCGGCCGGGTCACTAAGACCCTGCGCGGTGAGGGACACCTCACCGAGTACCACATCGACATCGCGTTGCGCGAGATTCGACTCGCGTTGCTCGAGGCCGATGTGGCGGTGGAGGTTGTGTCCAATTTTGTCGCCAGGGTGCGCGAACGCGCCGTCGGCAAGGAGGTCCTG
>Ga0209344_10003751_pt1 | contig 14625 bp, 11 predicted proteins | sample Cruoilmetagenom6_FD_187293 | JGI IMG/M metagenome (GOLD analysis project Ga0209344, IMG submission 187293) | Oil polluted marine microbial communities from Coal Oil Point, Santa Barbara, California, USA - Santa Barbara Oil Seep Sample 6 (SPAdes)... | ecosystem: Environmental > Aquatic > Marine...
ACCTCCCTGGGGAGGGAGATGTTGATTCTCAAACCCCTCGGCAACGATCAGGTCAACCGGATCTTCGACGGACACAACCCGGTCAATGGCTATGTGGATGTTTCGCTGGCTCAACCGGACAGGTACGTCTACTGCTACGGCTCGGTGCTCGACAACATCACCAGCGACCCGACCACGATTCCGCCGCAATAGGGATCGGTCGGAAGGCTCGACCACGGCTGAAGTCCGCACCCCTCCGCGGGCTTCAGCCCATTTTCAATTGGGGAGTTCTCGGCGCGATCTCTTTAGGCGCGCCCTTGAGGGCGCGCGACCAAGCCGCCACTTCACACCCTGCCGAGAGAAGGGCTCATTGCCAAGCTCAAGACCCTCACAAATCTCCGCGTCGTCCGCGACCCAGTGTCTTCCACCGGGTGGAAGCTCACTCACGATCCGTTCCCGGGGTGGGAGACGGTGCCGACTTGGTGAGCATCACAAGTTCTTAGTTTTGAGTTTTTAGTTCTTAGTTTTCATCGCGGGGGTTCTGCCAGCGCTTGCCTTGATCGTTGATGAGTTCGCTCTCTTTGGAGTTCGAGATCGGATCTCCTGGGGAATAGACGTCCACGCCGAAAGGAAACCGGCACCATTGCGGTTGAGCATTCAGGGTTTGGAGAACCCGGCCTGTCTGAGGAGCGCGCGGTCGAAGGTCGCAACGGTCTCGGCGCCGGCGGCGTCAGCGTGCTCGCGAATCAGATAGTCGGCAAAGTCACCTTTGCTCGAAGCGTACGCCTGGAGGGCTCTCGCCAGCCGGTCGCTCGAAGTGAAGACCACACCCCGAGCCCGCAACAGACCGGACAGGACCCGGACAATCTCGGGCCGCGAAAACTCGTACGACGTTGAGAGCACCCATACCGTTTCACACATCACGATGTCGCCGATGAAGAGCTGTTCGCCTCGGTTCTGGGCACGCTCGATCAACCGGGCGACTTTCCGAGTCTGTTCCTCGTCGTCCTCAACGAGAAACCGGACTAGAACGTTGGTGTCGAGGGCGATCATCCTCGGCCCTTCTGGTTCCGAATCGCGGCATCCATGTCGGCGAGCGTGACGCCCTTCCGTTTTGGTTTCAATGCACCTTCAAGCTCGAGGAGATCGACAGTTTCGGGCTCGACGACGACGCTGCCGTCCTCAAGAACCCGGAAAGCGACCCGGTCGCCCTCAGTGATACCGAGCTCGTCCCTGACGGCCTTGGGGATAGTGATCTGACCTTTGGATGTGACGGTTGCGGTCGGCATACCTTACCTCGCATTAAATTCCTTACTTTAATGTATGGCCACTAACGCCAATTGTCAACACACCCAGACATCTGTTTACGAGGGATGAGCGAGTCTCTATTGTCGGAGATCGCAAGCTGGAAGCTTGCGGCTACAAAGGCGCTCAGTTCCCTCGGTACTCGATCAGCTCGAGGTCGGGGATGGCGTTGAAGTGCTTGGTGTTTCGGGTGACGAGGGGGGCGGCGTGCTGGATGGCCCAGGCCGCGATCCACAGGTCGGGCTTCGAGCGCCCGTCGAGAACGGCGCCATGTCTGACGCCGGCCGCGATGGTTGCGTATCGGTGGGCAGTTTCGACATCCACATCACCGACGCGAAAGAGACGGAGAGTCAGTACAGAATCTTGTCCTCGCCGTGCTCGGCGACGCGCTTCTGGGAGAGTTCGAGGATCGTCTCGCGGCGGTCCCACAGGCTCTTGATCTGGTTGTTGATCAGCCAGGGTTTGAGTCGTTGATTGAGCTCGTCGCGATCGAGGGTTTTGAGTGCGTCCAGGAAATGCCGCGAGTATATGGGTGGGTCGAGCTTGTCGATCAATCGGCTTTCAGAGTAGAAGGCCATGGATGAGTCGATCTTGTAGAGCTTGAAGTTGCTGTCGACGACGAGGTTCCTGATGTTCGAAAAGTCCTGGTCCGAGATCAGCTGTTGGAAGAGGCGGGCGGCGAAGAACTGCTCGTTCCACGCCCTGAGGTCTGGGGGTTCGAGTCCCTTTTCCTTCCGCTCGGCCTCGGTGATGGAATCCTCGACCCACAGGCACAGGGAACCCTTCCTCTTGAAGAGCTTGCGCTCGATGCACGGGGCGACGATTCCGAGTCCGAGCATCCGATCGAGTTCATATGCGGCGATCTCATGCAGGTAGGAGTCCTTGACCATGGGCACCTCGCGTCCGTCGCCATAGCGGAAGGTCCCACGATGCAGGGTGTTCTCGTCTTTGAAGATTGCCCTGAGGGTCAGATCGCCCTTTGTGAGTTCGAGCCGGCGCGGAGAGGTGATGGCCAGATCATCGAAGTCCTCGGGCTTGCTGCTGACCTCGGCGGTGGCGAGAAAGTCCACCGCATCATGACCGGTCAGAGCGAGCCCGACCACCGGGGCGGTATCCTCCCCGGCCCCGGCAAGACCAATAGAAGACAACAGAAAAAGCGACGCGACAAAAAAGTGTTTGATTCTCATGTTCAATACTCATCATACCTGTCCCCGCTTGATCGGGACAGGCGATCAACCACCGTGGCAGCCACCGCCGATGGGCCGCGAGCGGATTTCATCTGGATCCAGGTCCCACTTCTCGCAAAGGCTCGCCGCGAGCCTTTCGTACTCGGCGCCGGTGTCGGCGTTCGCACCATCGGGGATGGCCGACTCGTAGACTTCCTCGAGCCGCCGGTGCTCGTCCTCCGGCAGCATCCGGTCGGCCATCTCAAAGAGGATGCCGTCCTCCTTGGCGATGTGCGCTTCGAGCAGTGCGGCGTAGGCGAGCGCGTTTTCGACCGCGGTTCCGCGAGCGGAGTCATCCCCCGCCGCAACGGCGTCGAGGCTGTCCGAGATCGCTTTCACGTGCATTCTGCCGACTTCGTGCTCCTGCAACATCACCCCCACGGGACCGCCCTCACTCGGCATGCCGGCCATCGCCAACGCGGGGAAGAGATGCACTTCCTCTTTGGCGTGGTGCCATGCATCGGCGTAACCGCGGATGAAGTCCACCCCTTGTCGAAAGGTGTCCATGTCGAATCGGTTCTCGCTGCGGGCGGCGGTGCAGGCCGCACGCAGGCAGGCGATCACAGAGAGAATCTTTTCGTGTTCCAAGCGCAGTGCTTTGGTAGCCGTCACAGTGCCTCCTCGTGCTGATGTCTTCTGTCTCTGTGACGATTGTCCCGCCGTCAGCACATCGGGACCTTGATATCGGTCAACGCCGCTCGTCCACCTCTTATCGGTCTTGGAGAACGCCCTTCTTCAGTGGACCAAGAGCGACGCCAAGCTCCTCAGCCCGATCGCGAGCCTGCTCAAAGACTTCAGCGTCACCCTCCTGGTGCGCGGCAATGGCGAGCAGCGTCCAGGTCTCGCGGTCTTGGACTCCACGGGTTCCGAGGACGCCCTTTTTGAGATCCTTGAAGGCTGTTCTGGTGTCGCCCGAGAGGAGATTGAGCCGGCTCTCAACGACGAGAAGATCATCGGCGAAAGACCACCGATCGCGTCCCTTGACGAGATCGACGGCCTTGCCGAGTTCGGTCTCGGCCTCGGTCAATCGGCCGGCGTTGAGATGCGCCGAGGCGAGGGCAAGGTGGATCCGAATATCGACCCGAACGCGTTCGTACTCCTCATCGACGATGGGCAGCAGTTCCTCCCAGCCTTCGGGAAAGCTCACCGGTTCGATCGTGAGCGCCGATTCGATGACCGCCATCCCGCCATCGACATCCCCAGACGTGAGGAGATCTAGGCCGCGGTTGTATGTCTGAGCCTTTGGCCACCTGTCCACGTTGAAGAACCGACCGAAGACCTCAGATTCACGATCGAGCCAGAGAATTTCGGGCTTCCGGTCAACTTCGAATCGAAACGGACTGACTTCTCCCGAGATCACCCCCCGGCCCGTCAGGTAGCGGCGCCGGCCCTCGGCGTTGCTGTATTGCTCGGCGAGGCCGATTCGGAATCTCACGACCAGGGTCGACTCATCCACGTCAAACCGCTTGATTGTCCTACTCCGCATGTCGAAGACCCCGGGCGCCACCTCCAGCACCGAGTAGCGGAACTCGAACGGTGCTCGTTGGTGGGCCTCGCCGGCCACCGCCCAGCGGCCGTCGTCGAGCACTTCGATGGTATAGCCGTAGTAGACATGCGGCAGACCGGTGCCGTAGATGAATCGGCGTTTGAACCAGTCCAGATCGGTGCCACCGAGCCGGCTGATGAGATCGACGAAATCATCAGTGGTGATCACCCCACCGGAGGAAGCCTTGACGATCTCACCCAGCATCCCGATGAAGCCATCCTCTTGGAAAAACTGGGACAACATGTTGAGGACGATTGCCCCCTTCTTGTAGACGATGGCGGGATAGGCGCGCCGACTGATCGAGGATCTGAGCCGTTCTCCGAGCACCAACGGACCAAGGCTCTCGATGTGCCGGCCTTTTTCAGTCTTGCGCAGAAGCTCGTCCTGCCAGCCCGCTGTCGGCCCGGCCCAACGTCTGAGAGCGTCATCCTCACCCAGGCGGTTCTTGGCCCAGATCAGCGCCGAGTACGTGGCCATGGCCTCGGAGATCCACTGGTCGCGGTAGCTCCGCCAACCCACCTGGTTTCCCCACCACTGGTGCGCGACCTCATGGGCGATCACGGTTCGGCGATCCTCAGCCCCGAGCATCTCACCCCAGACATCCCAGTCGATCACAGCAGTGGTTGAAAGGGACACAAATCCCAACAGCCCCTGGGAGAACCCTCGGGGTGAGCTGACAACCTGGAGTCGTTGCAGAGGGTAGGGGCCATAGATCTCGGCGTAGTACTCCATCACATCGATGGTGGTGGCGAGAATCTCCCCGGCGAGGTCATCGTCGGCCTTCTGACCAAGGCGGTCGACCGCGACAGAGACCTCCACATCTCCCACCCACCCTCTGGCGAATTCGTATCGGCCGAGTTCGAAAGAAAAGCCCATGGAAGGTCGTTCCAGCTGCCACCGTCCCCAGGCAGATCCTTCCTTGCTGATGCCGTCGAATACGCGGGTGCCGGGCGCCACGACATCGAGCTTCTCGGGTCGATGGATCGTCACATCGTAGGTCGCCCTGTCGATGGTGCCGGCGTGGGGATACCACCCGGTGGTGTCTCGCTGCACAAAGGCGCCGCTCGCGACCTTCTCGATGGGTTTTCCGGTGTAGTCGATCGAGATCGACAGCTTGTCCCCCACCCCCACCGGCTCGGCAAGCACAACCACCAACTCGTTCCGGCTGCGGAACCAATCAACCCTACGACCGGCGCCATCCTCAACCCGCACCGGTTGCAGTTCGGCCGCCATCTCGAATGCGATCGCACGGATCCCATCGACCACAACCGACAGTTCCATCCGGATCGTGGCTTCGAGATCGAGGTCCCTACCCTCGAGAGTGAGGTCGATCTCATAGTGCTCGGGCTCGACGCCACGAGCGCCGGGCATCTGTGCTCCGCCGGATCCATAAAGGCTGGACGAAATCCACGTATCCCATGTCCCGAGATCTTCAACCTCGAGCCCGATGAGCTTGCCCTGCCGATTGGCCTTCCGAATGCTGCGGCGGACCTTTTTCTCGTCTCTCTTTGACAGATCGGCTTGAACGAATTGACCGAGGGTCACCTGTTCCTGGCCCATCGGATCCACCAGATAGAGGAATCGACCGAGTTCCAGACCCTCAAAAAAGCCGCAGAAAAAACCGGCGGCGAGTCGATCACCAGCCGCGTCGGCGAAAATCCTCGCCTCGACATCGAGCATCCGGCGCTCCGGGCTCGAGAGCCAGGCGTCGAGCAGCTCCGCCGCCTCTTCGACCCTCGCTCCGTCGGGACTCGGCGGCTTTCGCGCGATGGCGTCCGCAGCCGCATCGAGCGCGACCACGAACACGGCCCGGTTGAACGATTCGTCGAGGTTCTCAGACCCCGTGAAGAGTTCGAGCTGACCGGCCTCGATCTCGTCGGGCGGTTCGAGCTCGATTCGCCCTTCGCCGAGGAAGACGAACTCCACCGCTCGGCCGGCCACCGTCGTTGACGGCACCAGAATCCCATCGGACAGGACAACCTTTGCGAGACCGGCTCGGAGGCTGAATCCACTGATCCTCACCGCCCCGGACGGGTCGATGCCAAGCCCGCGGATCTCGGCGGAGACCGTGCCGGGATCAATGGTCTCCGCGATGGCGTAGGACGCCACCAGGGCAATCAAAACAACGCACACGCCGGCTGCTGGAATCCGTTTCATCCCAAACAAGTCTCGCACGGGTGGAACCTTTTGGTGGGTTTGTTCGTTCAAACCAATGAAGCACCCGGTGCATCCAACAAGATGGAGGAATGATGCAAAAAGCCCAATCCCTGATTCTGATCGCCGTTTTATGTTGTGCAACCGTGGCCGGAGCCGATATCGACATCGTTCAAGAACACTTCTTTGACGCCAGTCCGGGTCAGACCGTATCCATTGATGTGTCGTTCCACCGCGTCGAAGTGATCGTGGAGCCCGGATCCCAGGTCCATGCCGTCGTGAAGCTGTCCACCAACTCATCGAGCCGCAAGGCTGAAAAGGCCATGGAGGAACTCGCCCCGGTCTTCAAAGAGAAGGGCGACACCCTCATCATCCAGTCAACTCGCGATGGTGGTTGGAGTATGTGGTGGGGCAACAACGTCAAGGGTTCCGTCACCGTCACCATGCCACCCGATCTCGATCTCTCCATCGACAGTTCCTCGGGATCGATCAGCATCGAGGGCGACCTCGGCGACGGCTCGGTGGAGTGTGACGCCTCGTCCGGGTCGATCTCCATCAACGGCGCCATGAAGAACCTCTCCGTCGACACATCCTCCGGTTCCACGAAGGTCGACCTGCTCCGCCCGGTCGAGTCCTTCTCCGCCGATGCCTCATCGGGTGGCATCAGGTTGTACGGCGGCGCCTACGAGGCTTCTGTGGACACCTCATCGGGGAGCATCACCCTCGAGGGTCTCCGGGGTGACGCATCCATGGACGCCTCGTCGGGGAGCATCACCGCCCAGTGGGACTCGATCCCACCAAATGCCGAGATCGATGCGGACGCCAGTTCCGGCAGCGTCACCATAAAATTGCCTCCGGGAACCGAGGTCACGGGATCGGCGAGCACGGGTTCCGGCAGCATCCGAAGCGATTTCCCCGGCTCTATCGATAGAGACAGCGCCACCTTCACCGGCGGATCCGATGCGGTCGAAGTGCGGGTCAGCACCTCATCGGGCAGCGTCAAGGTGATCGAGAACTGATCGCCGGCGCCTACGGGTTGGTCGCTGACCAGCCCGAGGTGTCACCGGTCTCGAAATCATCGACGAAGAGAGCGCCGGCGGACGAGATTTCGTGCGAGTAGACGCCCGGTGTTCCGAACTCGGTCGACAGATAGACCGGCCAAACTCGATCGCCCGTCATGGCCATCCCGGTGTAGTCGCCGATGAATTGACCATTCCCGAGATCGGTCAAAGCCGAGTCGAATGATGACCCTGTCAGTCGCTGTTTCGACCAACTTGCACCGCGGTCGTCGCTCCAGGCGTAGAAGGCGTCGATCCAGGCATTGGTCGCAGCGTCGCTCTGGGGCGTCAGGCTGGTGTCGAGATAGAGCAGATGGAGGCGACCTTCCCCGTCGACCTCGAGCCAGGGGAAGAACTGGTCCCCCGCCGGATCCGGGTCGTCGCTGATCACCTCGGGGGATGCCCAGGTGTCGCCGCCGTCATCCGACCGAGTCAGCCAGAGATCCACGTCGGACTCTCCACCCGCAAAGGAGCTGGTGTCGAAGTAGACGCAGAACAAGGTGCCGTCGTTGGGATCGACGGCGAAGCTCGTGAGTTGAGGAACACGAAATCCACCGGGGATCTGCGGCGCGTCGCTGATTCCCCACACATCCAGGAGAGTCGTGATGGTTCGGGCGCTGCCAAAGGTCTGGCCTCCGTCGGCGCTGGTTTTCAACATGTGGCGATTGCCGTAGTCCCAGTACGCAACATGGACGGTTCCATCGGGTCCGACCCGCGGAAGGAAGCCGATCCCGGAACCCAGGGCAGAGGGGGCCGACCACGTGTCGCCGAGATCGTCCGAGTACTGGAGCCCGAGGTTGTAGACGAGGTGGAGACGGGTGGTTTCGGGCATGCCTGGCTGTGGTCCCGCGGCCATCCAACCTTTGTCGGAATAGTCGCTGACGTACGTGATCACCGACGGCTCAAAGGTCGTCGCGCCCGGTTGCTTGCGAGCGACGAAAACCCCACCACCAGTCCCGAAGGCGATGGAGCCCATCCACACATTTCCGGTGCGGGGATCGGCAGCCGTCATGGGGTCGCCTTCCACATCCGCCTGATTGGCCGCGGGCGCCCGAACCACCTGGTCGGCCCACACATCGCCGTCGAGACTTACTGCGACCCCGGTGCGGACCGTCCCCCCGCTGTAGTCATTCCAACCTGCAACCACCTCTGTCTGAGCTCCCGCTGCGCCGGTGGTCTCGTTGGCCCGGGTCGATCCGAGGGTCGGGTTGAGTTCCCGCTGGGGCCCGATCACGGGCGCTTCATTCAACCCGCCGGTTCCCTCGGGATGGAATGTGGCCGACGGCGCCTCACCGGTGTCGATCATGGACACGAGCTGACCCGGCACCGCGATCCCGAGGGCCTGTGCCGCGGCGAGATGATCCCTCGATTCACCGATCCTCGACTCGAACCAGTTGGCAGTCGCCAGGCGGAGATGAGCTTCACCGTGGTTTGGTTCCAGATCGAGGACCTCACGCCACTCGGTCATGGCGCCAATACGATCACCGAGACGCTGGAGGGCCACACCGCGATGGAAGTGAGCTTCGACCGACGAGGGATCCGACTCCACCGCTGACGCAAAGGCCGCCTCTGCGATCTCGATCCGCCTGGTGGTGAGCAGTGCCCGTCCCAGGGTCGTCATCATCCCGGCATGCGCAGGAGCGCCTCGAACCCCAGCCACCGCTCGTTCGATGGCGGGTGCCCGCAGGCCCCGATGGAGCAGATCGCCGACCTCGGCCATGATCGCCGGGATCGCAGTCTCCGGGAGCGTCGGTGCGGGCTCCGCCACGATCAGCCCACCCACCACCGAAACGCCCACGAGTGCGCGGTCGAGCTGCACCCGGCGATAGTCGGTGGAAGGGCTGAGGCCCCCGTCCTCCTGATGGTCGCCACATCCGACCATCAAGAACGCGGCGATCAAGAAAACGACTGAAACACGAAGACTCATCATGGGGCTCTCCAGAAGATGATTGGGTGGCCGCATATCGACCTTTGCCAGCGTACTCAGGCTTCAACCCGGTTCCAATTCTGACACACGGGCGCTGTGGGCGCCCGTGTGTCAGAATTGGAGGAGCGGGTCATTCACTAATCTCTCTCGCTCTTCCCGTTCATGGTTTCCATCTTGCGGGCGATGAGCAACGTCATCTCGAGCGATTGTTCGTAGTTGAGCCGCGGATCGACCCGCGATTCGTAGGCCCGACGAAGATCGGCCTCTGCAAGCCCACGCGCACCGCCGATACATTCGGTGACGTTGTCGCCCGAGAGTTCGAAATGGATCCCACCGAGATAGGAATCCATCTCATGGTGGATGTCGAAGCTCTGTTCCACCTCGCCGAGGATATTGTCGAATCGCCGGGTCTTGATGCCCTCGGCAGTGGTCTCGGTGTTGCCGTGCATGGGATCGCAGCACCAGACCACACGACGACCAGTCTTTTTTGCCGCCTTGATCAGCGGTGGCAGACCATCAGCCACCTTGCCGTTGCCGAACCGGTGGATGAGGGTCAGTCGACCCGGTTCATCATCGGGATCCAGGGCTTTGATGAGCTCCGTGAGCCACTCGGGGGTCATGGCGGGACCGACTTTGACGCCGATGGGATTTCGGATCCCACGGTAGTACTCGACATGGGCGCCGTCGATCTCGCAGGTTCGCATCCCCAGCCAAGGCAGATGGGTGCCCAGGTTGTACCACCCGTCACGCCGCGGCACCTGGCGGGTCACTGCCTCTTCGTAGGGAAGGTGCAGGCCTTCGTGACTGGTGAAGAAATCGACCCGGCTGATCTCCTCCGACCGTGAGTCGGCGAGAATTTCCATGAACCGGATGGAGTCAGAGATGGACTCCACCATCTTCTGATACTCCTTCGCACGGGGCGAATGCCCGACGAAATCGAGATCCCAATACTCGGGGTGGCGGAGGTCCGCGAACCCGCCCTCGGCCAAAGAGCGAATGAAATTGAGGGTCAACGATGAGATCTCGTACCCGCGAATCAGGCGATTGGGATCGGGGATCCGGGCCTCCTCGGTAAACTCGGGTCCATTGATGAGGTCACCCCGGTACGACGGCAGGGTGACTCCGTCGCGGGTTTCGGTGTCGGATGAGCGGGGTTTGGCGTACTGTCCCGCGAATCGACCGACCCGGATGATCTTGCGTTTCAGGCCATAGGTCAGAACCAGACTCATCTGGAGCAGGACCTTGAGCTTGTTGGTGATGATCGACGCCGAGCACTGGTCGAAACGCTCCGCACAGGCGCCGCCCTGGAGGAGGAACCTCCGCCCCTCGGCAGCCTCGGCGAGCTGGGTCTTGAGGCGCTCGATCTCCCACGACGTCACGAGCGGCGGCAGAGTCGAAAGCTCGACGATGGCCTTGTCGAGACGCTCCTGATCGGGGTAGGTCGGCTGTTGTCTCGCCGGGCGGTTTCGCCACGTGGTTGGAGTCCATTCACTCATGGCCGCGCATCATACCTCACCGGCCCGATGCCGATCACATCAGAGCCGCTCTTCGCCGATCAGCTCCAGGGCGGTGATCCTCCACATCCCGTCGATATCATCGATCCGGAGATCGGCGACATACTGGTTCCTCCGCTGGTGGATGTGGCCCCAGTGACCGACCGCCGCCGCAACGGTCCAGGTGCAACGGGCTGCAATTCCACCTTCGGAATCCAACATCTCCAGATCTGTGAGAACGATCTCCTGGACCTTTGCCCGGGCGCCGCCCTGACTGGCGAGTTCGAGACCTCGTCGCGTCTCGAGATAGGTTTCGGTGAGAAGATCACCGGAGACGCTCGTTTCGAGGACGTCGTAGATTGTCTCCTCGTCACGGTAGTCGAAGGCGCGATAGACGTTGTGGAGCAGCGCCGTGACGAGTTCGCCGGCGCGAACGGCATCGACCCGGACCGATCGGGTCGTATGCCAACAACCGAGGAATAGCGCGGCCGCCAAGACCGCCAACAACCCCACCGAAACCCAGGAACGAGCCCCACTCATCGCCCTCACACCGGCTCGCAGCAACAGCGCCACCGCCAGGATCGAACCGAGCCAGCTCGCCCACATAGCGACCCGCATCAGGGTGGAGGGTGGCGGCCGGACATCGACCAGCGTCGGCAGACTCGGGTTCTTGAGGAAGTTCTTCCACCAGAGCACGTTGTCATCACGTTGAAGAAAGAAACGCAGGGGACCGGCCTCATCGGTGGCCGCCGCCGGGATCCTCTCCACCCGTTCGGGAAAGAGTTTCCAGGTCACGGCGGCCTCTTCAGGGTAGCCCTCCATCGGTTGGACAAAGATCACTCCAAGTGTCGCCGCGCTGGCGTCCAGCTCTCTCGGTGGGGTGATGACCGTCGAAGTTCTCAGCGTCCGGTTGAGGAAGTTGACCCGATCGATCGGCGGGTTGATGGACTCGCCATTGATGGTGAGGTCGAGATTCTCCCCGAGGAAAGCCGCGACCCGGTCCTTCACTTCACCTTGGATCTCGACCGGGATGCTCTCGAGTCCCTCGACCCCGACATCGGCCCAGGCCTGGATGTCTCTGGGGCGGGTGACGACCTCGACTCGAACCTCGAAGGGCTCGACATAGAGAAAGACATTGAGGGGCGAATCGTACTGGCGCCACAGATTTCGATTGCGGAACTTGGAGAACCACGGGTCCTCCCAGTCGAGATCGAGAGTCTCTTCGCTTCCGAGATAGCGGAAATCCATCACCGGAAGCCCGAGGTGATAGGTCACGAACCCAATGGTTGCGGCCGGGTACTCACCGCCCGCGGTGGGAGGCCGGAAGGTCAGGGTCTCCGGCTCGCCCTCGAAGGCATAACTGAAGACGACGAAAACCACAGGCTCACCCTCACCCTCGGCGAGAGAAATCGGCTCGCCTGTGATTTCGTCCCGCGGCACCCGGCGGCGGGTCTCGAAGGAGACGGGCTTACCGGCCAACGGTGCACCACCGTCCGCACGGATGACGAACTCTTCGGCGAAGAACCTCCGGATCCGCGCCTCGGCTGGTTCCGACTCCAGACCCATTCGAACCCTGAACTCGTCAGGGAAGATCCCGTTGAACGCGACGAGATCGGGGACCCCGGCCTCGAGCTCGACCCTGATCTCTGACCGTTCGATGTAAACCTCGACCACCGTGGTCGCGGTCATCGCTTTGGTCACCACGATGGCGTCGGCGTGGGCGAGGGCGGCCGAAGCCAGTACAACGATCGTAGCGAAGGCTGTGAGAAATGGTCTGTGCAAGTCGAGTCTCCTCATGCAGAGATGGTAGTCGATCGGTGATCCACCGAGCTTGGTGACCGGAGACGCGCTTCCCGAGAGTGCCCCCTCAAACGATGTTTGGGCCCGAGGGGCGCCGCGTCCCGCGAGTTGCTCGTTCCCAAAATCGATTTGAGACGGCACGTCCGTTCTGGGCCAGAACTACCGACCCTCGACAGGACGCGGAAGAGTGCCTGGCTCCGACTTTGTTCGTCGCGAACAAAGTTGCGTGCCTGGCTCTCCTCCCATCGCGCAGCCCGGGCTTTGGTGACCTTCAGTCCTTCTGACCGTCGACCAGATCTTTTGCCTTGTCAACCACGCCGTCAACCACGTCCTCGGCCTTGTCCATGGCCTTGTCTACGACGTCTTCGGCCTTGTCGACCACGTCATCCGCGACATCGACAGCCTTGTCGACCACATCGTCCGCCTTGTCGACGGCGTCACCGACGGCATCTGCGATGGCCCCGGCCACCCTTCGAGCTCCGGTGCCGAGGATGATCATGGACCAGCCCGTCATCAGGATGTGGATCCCGACCAGGATCCCGATGGCCCAGGCGCCAGACACCGGCCACTGACGCCAGATCATGGCCCCGAGCACCACCGCGATGATCCCGTTGAAGAGCAGCCATCCCCAGCCCAGGTCGGGCTTCATCTTGAATGCCGCGATGATCTCGCAGATCCCGTCGACCAGGAAGTAGGCCGCGAGGAAGAGGGTCAGGGACATGAGTCCGACCATGGGTCGAAAGATGGTCATCAGACCGGCAAAGACCGCCAACGCGCCGATCAAGGTCCCCAGAATCCCGGTCCCCCATTGCTTCGACCGCAGGGCGTGAACGATCCGGGCGATCCCCGCAAGTAGCAGAAGACACCCGACAAAGACCGCAACCGCGATCCCGGTCATCAGCGGTGCGCCTACCGCCAGGACCCCGAAGATCACCGTCATGATCCCGAGAAAAATCAGTAATCCGGAGTTCTTCTTCGCTTCATCGAGCCAGGTAGCTTCTGCCATGACACCCCTCCTTGGTCGCTGTGCGGAGCACTGCGCTCCACCCCTCATCGGTTCAGTCTAGAATCCCAACGAAACCTAGTCCCCTGTTGCCGCCTCGTCAAGGCGCGTTGCGTCAGTAAAAGCAACATTTTTCCCCCGAGAAGACCCATGGCTTCACAGCTCAAATGAGCTGTGAAGCCATGGGTCTTCTCGGGGGGGAGTAACGCCTTCTCGTAGGAAGCGCGATCTTAACGCCAACCGGGAACCGGCAGCGGCCGGAATTGATACCGCAGGAGAACGATATTGGCGTGCCCGTGGTCCTTGACGGTCGAGCGGATGTAGTTGAGCTTCACGGCAGAGGTCGCGCTCATATACCAATTCACACCAAAGCTGAGATCGACCATCTGACCACCGTTGACACCACCCTCGTCGAGATCGACATTGGAGATGCGACCGGTCAACTCGAGCCCGCCGCCGGGTTTCTTTCTGAAGAGGCCTCGAGAGTCCTGCTTCGGAATCACCCGGCTAAAGACGCCCATCCCGGTGTCGTAGGACCTCTGTTCACCGGTGAGAAACCACCCCACCTGGACATAGCTCCCCCAGAACGTCGCGTCGCCAAACTCGGTGCCCTGGACCTGAGATACGATCAACTCCGACTGAAAGGAAAACGGGCCGTGGACTCCCACGAGCTCGAGACCGTAGAGGTGAATCCTCGAGGCGGGAATGTTCCCCGTGTCGACGAGAAACGGGACAAACCGCGCCTCCGGCCGCGACCGGTACTGCACGTCACCGTTGGGGTCTCGAGTACTGAACGACCCACCGAGGTGGAGCAACTTTCGACCGCCGTCCCGGTAGACGGGCAGCCAGGTGACCCGTGAGGTGACCGAAAGGACGGAGTTGGACGCGTTGGCCTCGTTGGTCTGACCCCAGCTGAAGAATCCCACGGCCCACGTCAGCCTCTTGTTCTTGATGGTGTCGTAGACCATATAGCCGATGTTGCTTCCGGGCGTGAAGGTCCAAACCGGAAGCGAACGCTCCAGGAAACCGGTGTAGTAGCTGCTCATCACCCGCTCGAAGCTGAACGGCTCCTGGAAGGAGCCCAGCCGGAACTGACCGACACGGTAGCCGAAGACGTTGAGACCGTGTCGGTCA
>Ga0209344_10003754_pt1 | contig 14618 bp, 13 predicted proteins | sample Cruoilmetagenom6_FD_187293 | JGI IMG/M metagenome (GOLD analysis project Ga0209344, IMG submission 187293) | Oil polluted marine microbial communities from Coal Oil Point, Santa Barbara, California, USA - Santa Barbara Oil Seep Sample 6 (SPAdes)... | ecosystem: Environmental > Aquatic > Marine...
AACCGACGGAGTTGGTACTATTCATATGCTGCCCCGGTATTTAGCAAATAAATATTTTGGATGAAAAAACAGCTTATTTTTGAACCCAATAAAGCCATTCGGTTCAATTGAACCGTACAGATAAAACGCATCACTGACGTGAAGAAATGAATCATGGGCTTCCCCTCCTTTTGGGCAATTAATCGCCTACTTCGGTATCGTGTTTACACTACACTTGCTAATGATTATAGCAAAAAATGAGGGTGCCATGAAAAAAAACGTGATTGGCTTAAATGGGCATAATAAAATAAAAAGCGACCCAATAACTGAAGTATTAGGTCGCTGCGTTAAAACTTAATTAAAATACCGGACAAATGGGCGGTGGCGGACCATCCCCTTCAAATCCGTTAGCGAAAATAAAATCTTCAAAGCCATTTTTAAAAATCAAGTCGCTTAATGAGGCGCCTCTCGGGGCATTATTAAGGATATTAAAGGGTAGACTACTACCATCGCCATGGGGAAATGGTGACACCGGCTCAGCGATTAAATTAAAATCACCGTAGCTTGGGCCTGAAGCGACATCAATCCAGATACCATTACTTTCATCGGCAAATAAGGCCACCAGTTTATTTTGTTGTGAGAACATTAAACTGGTGAGACGACCGGTGTTATTGCCGATGTCATTAAATTCAGTACAGCTGGCAGTCATGGTGTTTGGGTCCACATCAATTAATACATCTTTATCATTATAGGTTTGTGAGTCGTAAGCATAAAAATGATTATTGTTTGGGCTGACCGCAAAATCGTGGATACCTTTATTCATAATACCACTGGATGCCAGACAACTATCAACCGCCTGGTCATGATTGCCGTTGGCAATAAAGTCACTGACAACACAGGCTGAAAAAGCATTGGTTTGGCTGCGGAATTCGTTTACAACAGCGGCACAGACCGGGTCAGAACTGTCATCCACGTCACTCCAGGCTGTCGTTATATTGCCTCCTGCTGCCGCTGCTAAATCAGCATGGCTGACCTGACCGATCACGATTTGTGGTGCCTGATAATCCACTTCACCGGTTCCGGCCATCACATTGGCAGATGATTCGTAGTTAGTGCGATAAGCCAACACAAAATAATCGCCGGTTTGGTTAAAAGTGGCTGCTGAATGCACAATCGGTACCACCTGTTCAATGTCACCGGAGGTGGACGTTTCTGCCGGCGGTTGAATGGTACCAATGTTTTCATAACCGCCATCATTACCGATACGAAAAACATCCACCGGATCGGCTTTCATAATATCGCCGGGTTTGCCGGGTGCCGGGAATGGAAAGGTCATCTCCAAATGAGTGCCAATGCCGCGACTATCGGTTGGCATCAGACCATAGAGCAATTGGTCCATCGGGTTTAAGCCCAGACCATTAATCGGATTCATGACAGCACCACAGGCCGATAGATTTCCTAATACCTGTTGATCTGTTAAGTTAGTACATTGACTGGTTAAGGTCATATTGCCCAAATTATCGTTAGATACGGTGTAGGCACGGTTTAAATAATCTTGAAAAGATGTTGAAACATTGGGTGCGCAATTAAGCGGGTCGCCGGCGGTGACAAACGAACTGAAGCCTAATGCGACTATCGTTGATAGGCATACATGTTTTTTCATAAAAATCTCGGGGTTTTGGTACGTGAGATTACTTTACTGGAAAATGTGATGGCCGTCACATAAAAAGTGGCATCAACAGTGATTCAACCGTAAAAAAAGTATTGAATAGCAGCTAAATTGTGAAGTCATTACAAAAAGTTAAAAATTTTGACACAAATTGGCGAGTTTTTACTGTTTATTCAAATCCATCACTAAAAATCACATCATCACATAGTGACATCGGTGTAGAAGAGTCGGTCATGTCGCTAAACCACAGGTAATAATAAGACCCACGAACACCGACCCCCATGGCACGCCAGGTAATACTGCTCCAGATGCCCTGGTTTAGCATCACGTCATTATGCCCTGAGCTGTTTTTCCAGCCGTCTAAAGCCGCTGCAGGCGTGGCATAACCCCAGGCGGCATTTTCATAACCGTTACCGGTGTAGCTGCCACCGCTGATCTCACGGGGTTTGTCCCACATTTTCTGGGCCTGGGCGTGGTCTGAGGTATAGCACATGCCAGTCCAGAGATGCGGCATGTCATTGGACCAACTGTGCAGATTACAGCTTGGGGTAAACAGACTGCCTCCATTTATTAATGCATCTTCGGCATGCCATTGGCCCACGGTATTAAGAATCTTTGAATAAGCCACTGCGCCTTTGCCGTTATCAGCCCGGTATTGATTCACCAGATTCAGCAAAGTGAATTCATCGTTACTGAGGCAGCTGCCGGGTGTTGCCGGTATTTGCGCGGAAGCCAGGCCCGCGGTGCATACCAGCAAAGTCAGTACAAAGCGTTTAATGTGTGGCATTTTTATAAAGGTCATGGCGTCATTGTAATAAGCGTTCATTCTCTGAAATGTGAAGTCGGTCAATCTGTGGATATATTTTTAAGCAAGGCATTTAATGGCTCAAAATTAATGTCCGGATGGGATTGTTTGAGTTGTTGCAGGGTTTTCAGGCTTTGTTGCCATTGCTGCTGATTAATCTGTTGTTGTAAACCCTGCCACATAGCTTGTTCGGTTTCGGCCAGCACTTCCGGTTTTAATCGCGCGATTAAATCAGTCATCGCTTCTGCTGTCTGTTGCATTTGAGTGTTAAGTGGTACATAGGATGCCGGCGCTGATGCCATGTTGTCCTCTGCCATGGCTTCCTGTTCGGTTTTTAATTCAGAAAATGCCTGATTATCTTGTTGAACTTCTTTAGCGGTGGCCCGTTTTTTTTCTGCCGGTGCCGGTGCTTCTAACCCGGCTGCATCAGATTCCGGTTCTTGGTGTCTTAAACGTGATCCGGTGACGGTGATTGTGTCTTGGTCCGTTTCGCTGTCTTGCAGGTCAATTGTATCTGCGGATGTCTTGGCTTTAGCATTTGGCTTAGCGCTGTCGGTAGACATGGGAACACTTGGAACAGGCTCCGGCTGTAATGATTCTTGTCTGGCTTGTTGCAGTTCAGGTTGCTCCAGCATCAACCACAAGATTGGCACGGCGAGTAAAACTGACGCTGCCGCCAGCCAGGGTCGTAAACGACCTAAGCGGGTCGGCTGATGCGCTTGCTGCGCACGGGCCATGATGGCATCGTCAATGGCTTTGGGTGGTTGGGCCTTATCGGTGTCTTGATAAAGCTTATCAATGTTTGGGTCTTTATTAATCATAACAGCACCTGTAAGGTGTTTTTGAGTTTCTTCACCGCATATCGGTAACGGCTTTTGATGCGTTCTTTGGGTTGGTCAGTGATATCGGCGATTTGTTGTATCGTTAAATCACTTTCATGAAACAACAGGAACACTTCCCGCTGATCCGCCGGTAATTCAGTCACGGCTTTTTGCAGCGCTTTGGCATGGCGCTTTTGTTGTAACACCTGTTCGGGCAATGTGTACTCGCCGGATGGCTCATCATTATGCTCCGGTAAGGCATCATCATAGGATTGTTGATAGCGCCGGCCTTGCTTGCGGTAATAATCAATCAATAGTCGTCGGGCAATGGTGTAGGCCCAAGTGGTAAAGGTCTGCTTTGGATTAAACCTGTCTTTGTGTTGAATAATGCGAAACCACAGATCTTGGAACAGTTCATCGGTTTGGGTTTCGTTATTGATTGATTTTAAAACAAAGCGATACAGCGGGCCTTTGTGGCGTTCATAAAGGATATTAAAAGCCCGTTGGCTGTGAATGTTGTTTTGGGCATAGATGGACATCAGTTGTGCATCTGATTTTTGAGTCATTGAAGCCCGTTTAACCCGTCTTAGCATGAAGCCATTATACAAGGGAATGTTCAAGTCAAACACAAAATGATTCATGGCTTTGCCCATAAATATTGGCGTGGGCATCGATGTGTCATAACCGATGCCCACAGCAACCGTTAGTGGTTTAAGGATTGCGCCAAAGACACCAACTGCACAAACTCACCGCGATAACCGAAGGCATCACGACCTTTATGTTGGTTTGCCAAATCACGCACATCATCATAACCGAAGTCTTTAAGATACGTGCCACCACGCAGCTGTTGGCCAAAGGCGGCCACTGCGGCCGAAAAGCCAAAGGCATCACTGACCTTGTGTAATTCTTTGATCTGCTTTTTCTCAATCGGCCAGGTCAATAACTGACTGCTGTCACTGTCGGGTTTTTTATAACGGATTTTCAAAAAGGCCAATTCTTTGCCATGTTGCTTTGAATCATCCGTTTGTTGATAGCGCGACTCAGGTAACCAGCCTTTATTGCCGGTCAGAACAATTTCATAAATGGCTGTTACGGTATGGCCGGCACCAATGTCACCGGCATCGACTTTATCGTTGTCAAAATCTTCTTCATTCAGCTGGCGGTTTTCATAACCGATCAAACGGTATTCAGACACGGTGTTGGGGTTAAATTCGATTTGAATTTTAACGTCTTTGGCGATGGTCAACAGGGTACCATTCATTTGTTCCACCAGGACTTTATTGGCTTCTTTGATGGTGTCGATATAGGCATAGTTACCATTACCGACATCGGCCAGTTGTTCCATTAAATGGTCATTATAATTACCGGTACCAAAACCCAATGTGGTTAAGGAAACACCTTGTTCACGTTTTTTCTCTACCAGTTCTTTGAGTGCTTCGAAGTTGGTGGTGCCGACATTAAAATCACCATCGGTGGCGATTAAAATTCGATTGATGCCGTCTTTAATAAAGCTTTGTTCGGCCAGTTGATAAGCCAGATGAATACCGGCTGAGCCATGGGTGGAGCCCCCGGCAGACAGTTGATCTAAAGCCGCAGCAATTTTTGCCTGGTTATTACCCGGTGTGGGTTCCAGAACCGTACCGGCGGCACCGGCATAGACCGCAATCGACACCCGGTCATCTGAATTTAACTGACGCGATAACAGTTTTAAAGCCGATTTCAACAGACCAATTTTATCGGGGCTGTTCATCGAACCTGAAACATCCAGTAAGAACACCAGATTCGCCGCCGGGCGATTTTTAACCGGGACTTCATAGCCTTTTAAACCGATGTGCAATAAATGCGCGTCTTTATTCCACGGCGAAGGTGCGAGTTCAATGTGTGAGGCAAAAGGTGTTTCGAGATTATCCGGTGCGTCATAGTCATAACTGAAATAGTTAATCAGCTCTTCGGTACGCACCGCATCTTTGCGTGGTAATTGCCCGCTGTTTAAAAAGCGGCGCATATTGGCATAACTGCCGGTATCAACATCAATGGAAAAAGTCGAAATCGGTTGTTTAAACACCGACTGCACACTCATATCATCAAACTGCTGATAGTTTTCCCGGTCTTGTGGTGGTATTTGTCGCGGTGAGGGCGTGGGTATGCCAATGGCATCACCGGCCACTTTTGATGTTCGATTTAAACGGGATCCGGTTACAGTAATCTCCGCTTGAGAATATAGGCTGTCTTGTGATTCATGTTCCTTTTTCTCAACCACGACCGGTTGATCGGTATCGACTTCCGGTATGACTGGTTTTTGCTTTTCAGCAGGTTCAGGTTGTTGCCCGGCACAGGCGGTGAGTAATGCCAAAAATAAGATGATTAAAAGGTGTTTCATATCGATTCTCAATTGTTAAGTACCCCTATATACGTTTGAGAATCTAAACGGGGTTAATTTTTTTGCTTTTTTATGACTTAAAATATACAAAGTAGTGAAAACGGCGCATTTTGCGACGTATTCGGGCTGCCCAGCGGTTACGTTGGAATTTATCGTAGCTGCGGCAGATACCACTCCTGCTAACTCTGCAGGCAACTAACGCGTCCTGCTCGCCTTGCAGACTAACGTCCTGTAAGCCACCTACGTCCTTTAGGCCACCCTTGCGGTCGATCATAACAAGATAAAATTTAATTGATAATTTCAATTAATATTTATGTGGTTACCACAAAAAAAGCCCGTCTGATTCAGACGGGCTTTTAGTGGGTAAGTGCGCTATTTAATTATTGTTAGCTTGCGGTCTCTTACGCGTCCTGCTCACGAGACACACCTAAATCCCTTTAGGCGTTTTTAATCGCCAATGCTTGTGCCACAGCATTAACGGTGGCGGCGATTCGGATTGAGGATTGAATGCCTTCTTTGCTGATGCCGTGCTTGGCGATAACGCCGACGTGGGAATCGATACACATACCACAGCCTTCGATGGCGGAAACCGCGAGACTAATCAGTTCAAAATCGACTTTTTCGATACCGGGTCGCGCCATAACGTTCATGCGCAGTTTGGCCGGTAAGGTGGCGTAGCTGTCATCACTGCTTAAATGCAGAAAGCGGTAGTAAATATTGTTCATTGCCATAATGGTGGTGGCGGCTTTAACTGCTTCCACGTCTTCATCACTGAGCACATCAGCGACTTCAGCGGCAATGCTTTGAATCACCACTTTGTCTTTGGTGGCATAGGCCGAGCCCAAAGCAATCATGGCAATTTGTGCGGCGGATAAACCGGCGGCGCCTTCTTCCGTCAGCACACTGCTGAGGTTGAGCCTGATGTCTTTGGCATAATCAGGCAAGGCTGATTTTAATTCTTGTAGAGACATAGAATACTCCTTGAAAATTGGTCAAATCATCCCGTGACCGCATAGTCACGGGATGTGATTTAAAAATGGTTAGGCAGTGGCTTGTTTTAAATCGATGGTTTCGTCACCTTTGCTCCAGTTACATGGGCATAATTCATCGGTTTGTAAAGCATCTAAAACACGCATCACTTCTTTCGGGTTACGACCGACATTAAGATCCGTGGTCATTGAGAAGCGAATAATACCGTCCGGATCAACGATAAACACAGCACGTTGCGCCACACCTTCGTTTTTGTCCAGAATACCCAAGGCTTCGGTCAGTTCTCTTTTGACGTCGGCCAGCATCGGAATCGGTAAGTCACGCAGTTCTTCCTGGTGCTTACGCCATGCCCAGTGAGTAAACTCGGTGTCCGTACTGGCGGTCAGTAACTGTGCATCACGGTCCGCAAAGTCTTCATACATATCACCAAAAGCGGCGATCTCTGTTGGACAGACAAAAGTAAAGTCTTTCGGGTAAAAGAAAATCACCTGCCATTTGCCGGCATAGGTTTGGTCTGTTATTTCGGTAAAGACGTTATCAATATTGATTTCGTCCAATGGTTTACCGTCCACAGCGGTTAATTTAAATTCGGGAAATTTTTCACCTACACTAATCATTATGAACTCCTCAGTTTTAAGTTTAGAAAAAGAATTTTGTTTCGATGGGTGTATGTTAAGCGCTGGTTGTTGATTTGTAAAATTGAATGATTAGATTAAACTGTTCGTTAAAATAGAATGATATTTGATTCTTATAATAATGCTTTAAGAGCAATATCAAGCGGTTATGTTGTTTAATTAATTTTAGAGTGATTAGGTGACAATTATTTGTTCTATTGGATGATAGGGTTTACTAAAATTCAATTTTTAGATAATAAACAGTCATCAAAGTTATTATTTTTTATCACTAATTTACGATTATTTTGATTTATGGTTTAATAAAACTCTGTAATTGTGTGTGATATATATTGAGAAAGAACTATTTAATTTGTTTATTGTTGGGTTTTCTGTTTGTGTTTAATCAGCCGGGTTCAGCCACTCAAAATACAAACCAGCAAGTCAATGAGTGTAAGTCGCTTGAGGACGATCATGCACAAGAAGCCTTGAATTTGGCTGAAGGGCAATTAGCCAAATTATCGAAACAGGATAATCCGCTTCTATATGGCGAATTCTTGGGCTGTGCGGCTTGGGCAGCGGTGGGTCTTAATCAGACTGAATTGGCGCTGACTTATGCCACTGATCTGGAAGTTTTGATTAGAGGCGTGGGCAATTCTGAAACTAAGGTGGATTTATTGCGACGGACCGGTGGGGTGTTTCACCGATTGGGCAATCGGGTGGCGGCGGTTGATAATTATCAAAAAGCCATGGATTTGGCTGAATCATTGGATTTAATCAATGTGCAAATTCCAATTCTGGTAAACCTGGGTGTCTTGCATTCGCAAATCCGGGAAGAAGAACAGGCCATTAAAAATTATCGACAGGCACTCGATTTAATGGCAGAACAGGATGATTATAAATACCATGCGCCGGTACTGTTTAACCTGGCATTAACCCTCAATGGCCAGGAACACTATGCTGAAAGTTTATCGGTTTTTCAGCAGATTGAGGCAATGATAACGCCACAATGGCCCGATCGCCGTAAAGCCCAGGTTTATGGCGGTTTAGCAGGTGTTTATATCAGTTTAGAAAACTATAATAAAGCGCAGGAATATAATCAAAAAGCACTGGCCATATTGTCTGAAAAAGAAGAAAAGTCAATACTCTATTATCTGAGTTTAACCAACCGTGCTGACATTCTGATTGCGAATAATCAGCCGCAACAAGCCATAGCGATTGCTGATGAGGTTTGGCAATATTACCAAGCAGAAAAAAACCGAGAACAACTCATGGGCGTCAATAATCCATTGTATGTGTTGTCTAATGTATATGAATCTGTGAATGAACCGACAAAAGCGCTGACAGTTCGTAAATTAGCCACCGAAATAGATGAAGAATTTCAGGATACCTTTAACAAAGAGGCTATGGCGCAAATGCAGGCCCGATTGAGTGACAGTCAGCAGCGCAAACAACTGGCACAACTCAAAGCTCAACAAGCAAAAGATCAAATTGAACTGAATGCGATACAACATAATCGACAACTGATTTTATTGTTAGTGGCCTTTGGCTCCATGTTAGTGGTTATTTATTTCTATTGGCAACGCCAGACCAACAAGCGTTTACATGCCATATCGATCCGTGACTCTTTGACACAGCTGGGTAATCGGCGCGCCATTGATGAGTGGTTGGCGCCACGCGCCTTGCCAGAATTGCCTAACAAGCGCTTGATGTGGTTGATTGATTTGGATTTATTTAAAGAAGTGAATGACCAATATGGCCATGAAGCCGGTGATAAAATCCTCAAAGCACTGGCTAAAACCCTAACTGATTTTAGCAATTCAGAGCGCATGGTGGCGCGATGGGGTGGTGAAGAATTTATGATTATTTCCGATGATCTAACAGAAAAAGGAATGAAAGATTTTTGTGATAATTTAATGAACGCCATTGCCACGACCAGCGTTTATTATGACAACCAGCCAATTTCAGTCACTGCCTCCATCGGTGTTTGTGAGATTACAGGTCAAGGTGACAAGGCCTGGCATCAGGCATTATCTGCAGCGGATAAGGCGCTCTATCAAGCCAAAGACAAGGGTCGAAATTGCATGGTTTGTGGTGAGTAGTCAAGAGACATTGTTTTTTGATGGCTTATTATTTATGATTCGGCACAAATAAATAAAACGATCGCTTTAAAAGTTGTTGACTAAAGTCAACAACCCGTTACTCACGCTTACGATAATTTTCTTAATCGTGCAGAGTGAATTGATGTTTTTAAGCTAATTATTTTCGTACAAGCCCAGGCGATTTTGGGTGGCGGTAAGTTGTTGTTCCAGGTCGTCGATTCTGTCTAACAGGTTCATAATGACATCGATGCCTTCGGGGTTGATGTTGAGTTCGCGGTGGAGGCGGATGATTTTGTCGATCAGTCTGATGTCGGTTTCATTCACGTATAAGCTATCCTGGATGCTGATGGTTTCGATCAGGCCGATGTCACTGAGGTGGCTGAAAAAAGTTCGTTCCACCTGATAATGGCGACATAGGGTGGTGATTTCTATGCTGTGTTGTTGCTTACTCATGATTGAAGGTCTTTTAATTCAGTGAATAATTGACGTTCTTTGTCTGATAAGGTGGTTGGAATCTTGATTTGGTAGGTAACAATCAAATCACCTTTATCGGTGTCTTTTTTGTATTTGGGAAAGCCTTTGCCGGTTAATTTAACCTGGCTGTTGCCCTGCGTGCCGGCTTTTATTTTAAGTTTAACCTGGCCGTCTAAAGTATCCACCAGTACGTCACCACCAAGCACGGCAGTGTATAAATCTAAATCGATGGTTTTATAAAGATTGGCTTTTTCACGGCGGAATTTTGTGTTGTTCTGAATATTAAAGCGAATATATAAATCACCGTCAGGGCCGCCGTTGACACCTTTGCCGCCATGGCCTTTGAGGCGAATGCGTTGACCGTTTTCGACCCCGGCCGGCACCGTAATGCGGAGATTTTTACCATTTAAGGTCAGGGTGCGTTTTTGGGTGGTCAGGATGTCGGTTAATTGCAGGGTTAATTCGGCTTGCATGTCTTCGCCTTTAAAATGGGTTTCACGGCCGCCAAAACCACCAAAGCCGGTACCGCCACCACGGGCTTGCTGGCCAAAAATGGATTCAAAGAAGTCGCTAAAATCATGTTCGCCGCCGGGGCTGCCGGTGTATTGGTGTTGCTGATAACCACCTTGTCTTCCGCCTTGAGCCTGTTGATCGGCTTGTTTCCAATCTTGACCGAATTGGTCATACTTTTTGCGGTTGTCGTCATTGCCCAGCACTTGGTAGGCCTCGTTAATTTCTTTAAAACGGGCTTCTGCATCTTGGTCATTGGGGTTAACGTCAGGGTGATATTTGCGCGCCAATCTTCTATACGCTTTTTTGATGTCTGCTTTGTCGGCGGATTTGCTGACGCCCAACACGTTGTAATAGTCTTTATATTGCATGTTTTTATTCTTTGAAGTGCTCAATAATGGCCACAGATAAACAATAATATCGGGGTTTTAAGCCCAATTTTCAATGCCATTATGCGACTGGATTGATGACTATCTGGGGTAAGCTTTATAGACGGCTTGATTGGCATCGGTTTCGATGTCATCGATAATTTCATCGACATCTAATTCCGTGTCACAATCATCACATTCTAAATGGCTGGCATTTTCGAGCCATTTGATGGTTCTTTTGTGCTTATGACCGCAATCGGCGCATTGAATAATAAATTTTTCGTTTTTGTTCATGATTATATTTAGCGGTAAGTGAAAACGCTGTTGATTATTTTATGGATAATTGCCTTAGATATGCAAAACATTTTTATTAAATATAGCCGATATGAAGGTTAAAAGGCATCAATCTCGCACTGGTTTGACAAAAAGCTTGAGTTTTGAAGTCGGTCTTGTGTATCATTCGAAATACGGTTCATTGATTTTTTACTTGAACCGCTAAAATGTTATCAAGAAAGGCCGAGGGATTAGACCCGACGACGCCTTAGCAACCCTTTCACCGTAAAAAACTGAAAGAAGGTGCTACATTCTACTTCTTGTCATCTGACAATGAAGATAGATAACTGAAAAAAATCACTGTTCGGTGGTTTTTCAGAATTTCTTTTTAACATTTTTCATTCGACATAACGCGATGCGTTGTGTGGACTTTTATTTATTACAAAAGGTATGAAAAATGACACAATCAAGACAACAACAAACCCAGGCCCTGCATGCAGGTCATGATGTCACGCAACATGGTGGCACTCGTGCGGTACCGATTTACCAGACATCGAGTTACGTCTTTAAGGACGCCAATCATGCGGCCAATTTATTTAATCTCTCTGAGCCCGGGTTTATTTATACCCGTCTGAATAATCCCACCAATGATATTCTGGAACAACGCTTAGCGGCCTTAGAAGGTGGGGTCGGCGCGGTGGTCACCGCATCCGGCACGGCGGCCATTAGTACCGCTTTACTGACTTTACTGAAAGCCGGCGACCATATAGTCGCTTCGGGCAGTTTATACGGTGGCACCTTTAATCTATTGAATGTCACCTTACCGCGGTTTGGTATCACCACCACCTTTGTTAACGCCGATAAGCTTGATGATGTTAATAATGCCATTCAGGACAATACCCGTGCGGTGTTTGTAGAATCTCTGGGCAATCCCAAACTGGATGTGTTGGACATTGAAAGCCTTGCTGGCATCGCTCATCAGCACGATATTCCCTTCATCGTGGATAACACCATCGCTACGCCGGCGCTGTTAAAACCGATTGATTATGGTGCCGATATCGTGATTCATTCACTGACCAAATACATCACCGGTAACGGTACCGGCATGGGTGGTGCCATCATTGATGCCGGCCGCTTTAACTGGGCCAATGGCAAGTTTCCTGAATTCACTGAACCGGCACCGGGTTATCATGGCCTGATTTATCATGATACCCTGGATAATCTGGCGTATGTGGCGCGTTTACGGATTGAGGGTTTACGTGATCTGGGCGCGGCAATGAGTCCTTTTAATGCCTTTGGCACCTTACAAGGTTTGGAAACCTTGGCCTTGCGGATTAAACAGCACAGCCAGAACGCCTTACAACTGGCGAAATGGTTGCAAGATCAGCCGCAAGTGGCCTGGGTGAATTATCCGGGATTAGCGGATAGTCCCTATTATGAATTGGCTGAAAAATACTTGAGCAAAGGTCAAAGCGGTATCCTGACTTTTGGTTTAACAGGTGGCTTTGAAGCGGCTAAACAAGTGGCGAACGAAACCAAGCTGTTTTCATTATTGGCCAATATTGGTGATACCAAATCATTGATTATTCATCCGGCCAGCACCACCCATCAGCAATTAGACGAACAAGCCCAACAATCGGCCGGTGTAGGCCCAGACTTGATTCGGTTGTCGGTCGGGATTGAGGCGATTGAAGATTTAATGGCTGATTTGCAGCAGGCTTTTGTGCAATTACCGGAGTGAGGTGCGTGATGGCTCAAACGATTGTGATTGATCAGTTTACCACGGCATCGGGTGCCGATTACCAACACATACCGGTGAATTATCGGTTATTTGGGCCTGACTTGCACCAGGCCCCGATTATCTGTATTAACCATGCCCTGACCGGTAATTCCCAGGTCAGCGGTGATGCCGGCTGGTGGCGCGATTTGGTCGGCCCCGGTCAGGCCATTGATACCGATTACTTTACGGTCTTGGCTTTTGATGTGCCCGGTAATGGCAGTCATGATTTTGTGATTGACAATTATCGAGATTTTACCGCCAAAGACATGGCGCGGATTTTATTGATGGCTTTATCAGAATTAAACGTCCGTGAACTGCATGCTTTAATCGGGGCTTCATTGGGTGGTGGTATTGCCTGGGAGATGTTGGCATTGGCGCCAAAATTATGTCGCCACTTTATTCCGGTGGCGACGGATTGTCTGTCCTCCGATTGGCTGATTGCCAACTGTCATTTACAAGAGCAGATCCTGTTAAATTCTAAACAGCCGGTCCCCGATGCCCGCAAGCATGCCATGATGTGCTACCGCACACCGGCATCATTTAGTCAGCGGTTTCAACGCCAAAAACAGGGCAGTCAAGCGCTGTTTCAGGTGGAAAGTTGGCTGAACCATCATGGTGACAGTTTGGATAAGCGCTTTACTTTGCCAAGTTATTTGCTGATGAACCAATTGTTAAAAACAGTGGATTCAGGCATCTGTGATAAGCCAAAACGACTTGCCCAAATCAGTGCGCAGATTCATCTGCTGGCGATTGATTCGGATTTGTTTTATCCGGCTGAGGATACGAAACATCTACATCAATTTTTAAAACAGTATTTATCGCCGGGACAGGTCAATTATTATGAAATTAAGTCACCTCATGGGCATGATGCTTTTTTAATCGAACATCAACAAACAGCGCACATTATGAATTTGATATTAAATAATAAACAGCGACAGAAAAGCTGTCGTGTTCTTAAATTTGGTGGTCAATCTTTGGCCGATGACAACGGTGGCTTTGAGCGGGTATTGGAGATTATCCACAGCCGTTTATCAAAACTACAATGCACCGTGGTGGTGTTATCCGCCCGGGTTGATACCACAAGACGGTTACATGATTTAGTGCACAAAGCAGTGGCAGGTGAAGATTATGAGAGCGACTTGCAAGCACTTATAAAGCAACAGACGCCACCCGGACTGACACTTGATTGGCAAGAAAACCTCGATTTAATCAGCCGATTATTAAAAGGCATCGCCATGGTCGGTGATTACAGTTTAAAAACCCTGGATCAGATTCTGGCCCAAGGTGAGCTGATGGCGGTCAAAGCGGTGTTCGCCGGACTAAAAACCCTGAAGATTCGTACCGGCGTGTTAGACACCCGTTCACTGCTTAAAAGTGATGATAATTTCAGTCGCGCCGCGCCTTTAGCGGATTTGTCACAAACAGCGGTTTGTCAGGCTGTGTCTGCTTTGGGTGATTGTGATGTGATTCTGGCGGCGGGTTTTGTGGCCTCCACCGAGCAAGGCGAAACCACCACCTTAGGTTTAAACGGTAGTAACTACACCGCAGCCTTGTTGGCGTATTTTTTAGCGGCCGATGAAGTGGAGAATTACACCCATGTGGATGGATTGTTTACCGCTAACCCTGAATGGGTGGATCGTGCCGATAAAATCGAGCAACTCAGTTTTGCTGAGGCCAATGAGCTGGCGCAGCTGGGCACCTCGGTGCTGCATGCCAAAACCATGCTGCCTTTGATTGAAAAGAATATTCCCCTGCGGCTGCTCAATACCTTTAACCCGGATGATACGGGCACCTTAATTTCAGCACAGGCCAATCAAACGGGCATTAAATGCATCAGTGCTGAATCCGATCGGGCG
>Ga0209344_10003755_pt1 | contig 14613 bp, 12 predicted proteins | sample Cruoilmetagenom6_FD_187293 | JGI IMG/M metagenome (GOLD analysis project Ga0209344, IMG submission 187293) | Oil polluted marine microbial communities from Coal Oil Point, Santa Barbara, California, USA - Santa Barbara Oil Seep Sample 6 (SPAdes)... | ecosystem: Environmental > Aquatic > Marine...
ATAATCATTCAACCGGTGTCATTGAATTTCATAGTGACTCAGATCAAGTGTTGGGAGCCATGGTTGAAAATAATGTGACCATAGCTGCAGCACAACAACAGTTAGATCTGCATCCAAACATAACTGTTATGTATGAAAAAGCCATCAAATCATTTGAGCAATCAGACCGTAAAGTACATATACGCACTACTGATCAAATGAATTTACAGTGCTCATTGTTGGTCGGGGCGGACGGTGCTCGTTCACAAATCAGAACTGATTTAGGTATTCAAGTACGCAGTAAATCATATCAACAACATGGTTTAGTTTGTTACTTGGAAATTGAAAAAGCGCCTAAATTTACGGCCTTACAATCATTCAATTTGGGTGGTCCTGTGGGATTGCTACCTATGAATGATGGTTTATTTTCAGTGGTTTGGAGTTTGCCTGAAGATCAGGTTGAATATTGGTTAAGTACTGATAAAAGCCGTTTTATCAATGGCTTGAAAGCGCACATAAATAGAGATTTGGGCGAAATAAAGTTATCTAGCGATAGAGCTGCATTTCCTTTGTATAAAAACCATGCCGATCGGTATTATTTAGGTCGGGTTGTGTTGATTGGAGATGCTGCGCATACTATTCACCCATTAGCAGGTCAAGGTGTTAATCTGGGGTTTGGAGATGCTGAAGGTCTCATAAAAAAAATAACTGATGCTAATTTAAAGAATGACCAAGATGTCAGTTATGCACTGAAAAAATTTACCAGGATACGAATGGCTGAAGTGCGCAAAACAAGTGAGACCATGGATGCGCTTCACCACATATTTAGTAACCAGTCTGCACCCATTAAAATGTTGCGTGCTTTTGGTATGAACCGCCTCAATCAAATCAAACCAATCAAACAGTGGTTGTTAAGTCAGGCAGGTAGTTGATTTGGCTGGCTGTCAGTATTTGATGGTATATCACTAATCAAAACATTTCAGTTCTGGCATGTATTTCATCAACATTGAGTTAATTATAGGCTAATCCTTTCGTGATTTAAATGCGATTCGATTTGGCCATAAATCGCGCCTACTGTTGGTTGGCTTGTTAAATTTTTAGTCTTCAAAATGATCAAAGAAGATCAGGTCTTGTTGGCTGACAAATGTGAATTTGATGTCTTTTTCTTGGCCTATGAAATGCACACATGGGTTTTTGGTAGGAGTCTACTGGCAGAATACCACATAACTGAGGTTAGAAAAATTGCAAAATAAACGTGTTCATTAGAAGTTAAGTGGCTATTGGTCACACTGATTAATTCAAACGAATCGAAATCAGATGTATGTGTCCAGTAAACATCTGTTTTAATTTGAGTCAGTGGCGACAAAGCTTGTGGATGTTGAATAAATCAACGCAATTAACATCATAAATTGAAGCATCATTCACCTCATACATATATTTTAATAAGGTATTTTGATTGAGCGTAAAATTTTAAGCTTGAAAAAAAATCTTCATGAAATATTTAATTCATGTTTAAGTTTGTGTTTTTAGCACTTTTTGGATAGCCAATATATTCATTCAAAACTGTTTTTAAATATCAAATCATTTAAATGCATACTGGCTAAGTACATATGCATTTCATCGCTTTGTTCTGACCATGGAAATGCCAAATGGACTTTATCGTTAGTTACACTCATGGCAATGTAATCTGACATGAAATAATCGCCCCAAATCAAATCAGGCGTTGTGAATGAGTCAGGTGTTACACGAGTTTCTAACCAGTTTTGACCACCATCGTTGGAATACGAATAGTATAGATCTAAGGTGGCTTTTAGCGCGTTGTCTGACTGTATCTGATTTCGTGTATCCATATAGGCAAGGTGCATACCGCCGAAATCATCAATTTCAATCCATGGGAGAAATTGATCGCCTGTGATATCAGGAGCCACCTTCCAAGGTGCACTCCAGTTTTGGCCATTGTCGCTACTTTTGGTCATATAGATAGTGGTTTCACTGCTGTTATTTGTTTTGCGATCGGTGTATATTGCGAAAATGTCATCGTTGGGAGCAATGGCATGTAGTGTGAGAGTTGGTACACGAAATGAACCTGGAATAACATCAGTTGCATCGAGAATAAAACTGCTGAAATTGGCTGGGTATTTTGTTAAACCATTACCATTGCAACTAATAACATGATCTATATCAGTAACAATCAGACAATCATTGTTGTTCATCCTAGGTTGCGGGCCATAGCCATTTTCGGAAGATATGGTGCTAAATGTTTGCCCCTTGTTGGTTGATTTTTCAATACCAGTGTAATGAGCAAGGTAAAGGTTGCCATTGCTGTCGGTGGTCAGCCAACCTTTATCAGGAGATTGTTGAAATAATTTAAATGGTCCATGGGTTGAATCATCAGACAAGTCCCAGCGGTAAACGAAAATGGCATCGTCAATCATGCTATCAAACCCTTTGACCATACCGCCTGCATAGAGCGATTGATTAGTGGCATCAAAAGCAGTCATGGGGTCAAAATGGAAACGATTAATTTGACCGGGTAATGTATCCATATCAAAAGGAGTCCATGTCAAACCACCATCGTTGCTTCTAAGACTTTCAATGTCCCAATAAAAATAGTCTGGAAATTGAGCTTCTGCTTCACCAGAGTCTGTCCATGTAAGCCAAAGGTTTTGACCATCATCAGAAGCAATCAAAGACGGTTCTCCATTGATGGTGCTTCCATCTCCATTGCTCAGCATTTGCAGAATAAAATGACTATTTGCCATGCTAACATGAGCCGTTGCAATTGGTTTGTTTTTGAGCAAGTAAGGCAATAATTTGTTGGCTGAATTGGGAGGCTTTATTCCTAATTTATGTTCAACAATCAAACGCAGCTTATGCTCAGGTTCAAGTTTGGCAGCATCAATATGTTCTAATGATAAGTCCCACTGATGTAAATTGTGGAAATAAAGTGCTAATTGGTAATGATATGCTGGATTCTCATAACCTGATTGTATGACTTCTTGTAAAAAACTGATGGCTGAGATTTGATCATATCGACGGGCAAGCCATTGCGTTTTAGCTAAAATCAAATCGTTAAGTACAAGCTCCTTTATAGGTTGTTCGAAGCATGCATCTAAAACATTAAGATTTTCTTTTCTGACTTTTTTAAAATACTTGGGGCTGGTCATGATTTGACAATCTAGAACAGGTCCTGCCTTAGACGATATTAATTGATCATTATTCACAGAACATGAACTTAGAACAAAAATCAAACAAGAGAATAGGGTGTTGTGAAATAGACGCATTGCATAAACCGTTTTAAGATGGTATTTAAATATTAATATGGAGTCTGTAAATCTTTAGTTAAATTAATCTGTTTGGTTATTAAAAAAACAAAACTCACACCGTTTTAAACAATTATTGACTAGTTGGTCAGCCAATATGGGCAGAATTCTGTCTTTTTATCAGTCAAAATGAGATTTTATATGTGAACTTGTATGACAGTTGCTGATAGAACCCATAAAGACAGTGACATCTGTATTCACCATTGATGTCTGTTCTTATGCCATCCTGAGCAATCACTTTCACATTGTTTTAAAGGTTAATTCAACAAAAGAATGGAGTATGCTTATCTATTTACATCAGTTTAATCGATAAAACCAGGTATTGTTTAGGGGTGCAAAAGGTTTTATTTCAAGTAACTGGTATCAATTCTGATGTTTGGTTAGAAGTGCTCCAAAGGGTTTAAATTAAAAATAGCCAAACAACTGAAAACAAGAACCAGCGAAAACAAATTGACTTTAAAGGGGTTGTTTTACTTTTCTGAAACAATTAGGGAGGTGTATGAGTGTATTTGCCATGATTAATTCATTATCAGCAGGCAGTAGTCGAACAATTTTGGGTTAAACAGTGAGTGCCGTTGAGTATAACATCCCACCCAATACAGCAATGTCTATCCGTGCCATACCTGTAACAACTTCAAATCAACGCCAAACATTGCTTACCCCGTTTGATTGTGTCTGAAAACCATGTATTTTTATGTGATTTTGATATGTACTGAACTCAGTAAAAAAAAGAGCGCTTTGCGTGGTTAATCGGGTGCGCTCTTTGGGTTTGGATTATTGATTTATTTTGATAGGTTATATGCAATATTTACTGCTTGGTAATTTCACCATGTGTATTGGCAATTAACACCAAATCTGCTTTTCTTTGGGCGAACAAGCCATTGGTGATGACACCTGGTATTTGGTTTATTTTATTTTCCAAAGCCACTGGATCAAGAATTTTCAGGTTGTGTATGTCAATGATTTGGTTGCCATTATCAGTGACAAAGCCTTCTCTGTATATGGGTTGGCCACCTAGCTTGACCAATTGACGTGCAACATAACTACGTGCCATAGGTAGGACTTCAATAGGTAATGGAAATTTACCCAATATGTCTACCTGCTTACTGTCGTCAATGATGCAGATAAATTGTTTGCTGGCGGCTGCAATTATTTTTTCGCGTGTTAATGCACCACCACCGCCTTTAATTAGGCGGTTATGTGTGTCGCATTCATCCGCGCCATCAACGTATAAGGACAAATCGCCAGTTTGGTTAAGTTCTTTAACAACAAAACCATGGGCTTCAAGTTTTTTTGTTGATTCCTCTGAGCTGGATACCACGGCTTCAATACGATTTTTGACTGTTGGTAATAAGTCTATGAAGTGATTGACAGTTGAGCCAGTACCAATTCCAATAACCATGTCATAGTCATTGATATAGGCCAGTGCGGCCTGGGCTACTTGTTGCTTGAGTTGTTCTGCATTCATAAGATAAGGTGTCCTTGTTCAGTGAATATATGATGTAGTTTAACATCCCAGCTATCTGCAAACAATTTATCAATATGTTGAAAGCGATAAGCAACACCAGCTAAAACTGTATTTTGGTTGTCTTCAAAGTAGCGGTCGTAATATCCGCCTCCCATGCCCAATCTGTTGCCGTTCAAATCGAATCCCAGTAATGGCATCAGGCATAAATCCAATTCAGTTTGTTTCAGGGTGTCATCATAGATGGGTTGTTTGATACCAAATTTATGTTGGTGTATTCTTAAATGTTCATCGTATAAATGGAATTGCATGTTTTGCCCTTTTATGGAAGGTATGTAGATGTGTTTGTTGGTGGTATGGAGCAAAGGTGACAGATCTACTTCACCATTGAAAGGTAAATAGATGGCTATGTGTTTTGATTGTTGCCAAAGGTGACTGCGGGTGATGTGTTGTATGATGTATTTGCTTTTGTGAGAAATAGAGTTGGGACTGAGCTGCTTTCTTTGTGCCAAGAGGTGAGTTCTGCAGGTTTTTTTGTTCATGAACGGTGAGTTTAATGAATGGAGATGTTGACCGCATGTGCCGTTGTATACTGGCGTCCTTGGTACCAAAGGTACAAGGCGGAAATTTCATAAATGTCTAAGGCTTCTCACTCATTGGTGAGCATGCACACTGACATCTAATAAAACATCCTGTTAAGTTTAATTAGGGCCAAGGCATATGCTTGTACACATCGAACACGGCAGTCAACACCATTAATTGAATTTTAATCGTTACGCATTACTTGTTCAAGTTTATCATTCATTTTTTTGATAGTTGGTAAAACCTGATTGTCATAGTGCTCATTGGTTTCTTGGGATTTAATTAATTGGTGTGAAATATTCAGTGCAGCCATCAAAGTGATTTTGTCATTGGCCATGGTACTGTTGTTGTTTTTAATGTTCTGCATGGTTTGGTCTAGGTAGTCTGCCGCAGATAATAAAGAAGCCCTTTCGTCTTCGCTGCATGCAAATTGATAATCCCTGTTTAGGATGCGTACATTAATTTTGGTTTGACTCATGCTGTTTGCTCTAAGGTTTTGAGGCGAGAAATCATTGATTCAAGTCTGTTTTTGGCCTGGTCGTTTTTTTGCATCAGTATTGATTTTTCTTGGGACAGTTCATCCAGTTTGCTTTTCAAAGCGCTGTTCTCAGCCTTGATTCTATCAATGTATACAATCAAATGGTCGATGGTTGTTTCTAATTGTTTAATGTCTTCCATAGCGTTTGTAATGTTATGAGAATAAAATAAGGCATAATGGCCACACGTACAACGAATCAATATAGTTTGTTAGCATTAAAAGGTCAACAATGTTATGAGAAAATTAACACAAGTTAATGAAAAATATCATAAAATACCGCACAAATTCACATCAATTTAACAATATGATTCCATATCAACCCTTTGCAGAACATTTAAAATCAATTGGCGTATTGGCTTCGCCTGCAGAATTACATGCTCAAGCCTGTGCGGCTTTATGTGTTAATAAAGAGACTTCTTTTGAACAATGGCTCAATCACATTTGCAATGATTATTGTGTTGAGGATCCTGGTGCACCTAATTTACAATACGTGATGTCTGCTGTATTTGATTATGCCAAGGCTGAACTGAATAAGGACGATTATTCATTTAAGTTGTTATTACCACAAGATGAGACTGGCTTGAAAGAGCGGATTGAAGTGTTGTCTGACTGGGTGGCTACTTATATATCTGGTTTAGGTACTGCAGGATTTGTGAGTGAAACACTGAGCCAAGATTGTAAGGAGTTTATGCATGATATGGATAAAATTACCCGTATTGATCATGACATTGAGGGCTTAGAAGGTGAAGAGTTGGACTTTATTGAAATTGCTGAATATGTCCGTTCAGGAGTTATGTTGTTATACATTGAATTGAATCAGGTTAAAACAGAATCAAAGTATATAAATTAATCAATAAAATACTTGCATCCAAACGTGTAATTAAGTACCATTCCCGCTCTTTGTGAATGGCGTGGTCTGAGGGCACAATCTCAAGGCAAAGCCCAATAATTAAAAACGTAGAATAATATGAAAACATTTAGTGCAAAAGCAGAAGAAATCAATCGTGAATGGTTTTTGGTTGATGCCGAAGGTAAAACTTTGGGTCGTATGGCCTCTGAAATTGCTTTAAGGCTTCGTGGCAAGCACAAACCCGAATTTACACCTCATGTGGATACAGGTGATTACATTGTGGTTGTTAACGCTGAAAAGTTAGCAGTTACAGGTAATAAATTGAATGATAAAATGTATCATCACCACACGGGTTATGTCGGTAACTTGAAGTCAATTAATTTAAGAGATTTGTTGGCTAAACACCCTGAAAGGGTTTTGGAAAAAGCGGTTAAAGGTATGTTGCCTAAAAATTCATTAGGTCGTCAAATGTACCGTAAATTAAAAGTTTATGCAGGTCCTTCACATCCGCATGAAGCTCAAGAACCAAAAGTATTAGAGGTATAAGAATATTATGGCAACACAACAATATTATGGAACAGGCAGAAGAAAATCATCATCTGCACGTGTATTCTTAACGCCTGGTTCTGGAAAAATCATTGTTAATGACAAAGACATTAACGAATATTTCAGTAGAGAAACTGGTGTAATGATTGCAACTCAGCCTTTAGATAAGTTGGGTATGATGGATCAATTTGATATCAAAGCAACTGTTGTCGGTGGTGGTACCACGGGTCAAGCAGGTGCAATCAGACTGGGTATATCTCGTGCATTGTTAGAATCTGACGATACACTGCGCCCAAAATTGAAAGAATATTCATTCTTAACACGTGATGCCAGAAAAGTGGAAAGAAAGAAAGTGGGTTTGCGCAAAGCCCGTCGTTCTGTACAGTTCTCGAAACGTTAATCAATCAGAACACAAAATCAAAAGGCTGGTATTCGTACCGGCCTTTTTTTTGTCCAAAATACGTACATAGAGGTCAATAGAGGTCAAGTATGAGAATGTAATCACAAAAAAACGGTTTATATTGTGTTAAATTCAATGGGTTTTTTATGTGTGCGTTGTTTCATGGTTCGAATTAAAGCTGGTCTTGTCTCATTCAAAAGTGCTTTGCTTGAGGTTCTGATGTATGTGATGGTGTTTTTACTCTTGATCGCTTCAGTTGCATTTTTATGTCATAAATTTTATGGATTTCAAAATCATATTGACTGGGTTTTGGCCACTATTTATGCTTGTCTGTCGGTATTTTCTTTCTATGTATTTGCTATAAATGACATGCATGCTAAAAACTTTAAAGGCAGGACCATGGCCTTGAGTTTTTTAACTGTACACTTGGCGCTGATGGTTTTGGTGATGTCATTTATTTTTGCGACTCCAGTTCAGTTGACTTGGTATTTAGCAGGTTTGTTTTTTGGTCTCAGTTATCTTTTCGGATTTTATGGGCTTAATGAATGGTCTAAAAGACACAATAGATCCAAACAGCTGATGCAAAATGAATTGCTTACTGATGAGTTAACCCAATTGTTTAATCGACGTGCAATGGCACAACATGCGCTTAAAGAAGAGCAGTTTTGTCAGATGATGCACAGTCAGTTATCTATGATGATAATTGATATAGATGACTTTAAAAAAATAAATGATCAGTATGGACATGCTGTTGGTGATGTTATTTTGGTTCAAATCAGTGAATTGTTTCAACACCATGTCAATGAATCAGGAAGTATATACCGGTGGGGTGGTGAAGAGTTTGTGGTGATGTTGCCAGTAACTGGATTGTTTGAAGCCAAACAAATCGCGAAGAAACTAACGCGTAAAGTGGCTGAGCATGAGTTTAGTATCAATAGCTTGTTGACACTGAGTGTGACCATAAGTGTGGGAGTAGCGCAATGGATTGTTGGTGAGTCAATTTGTAAAGAAACTTTAGAGCGAGCTGATAAGGCGTTGTATAAAGCCAAATCAACCGGTAAGAATGCTGTTGTGGTAGCTGACTTTACAGACATCAGTCACACCAATAAAGGCACGGGGCTCACGAAACAGGCATCAATTTTTTGAATCAAATTAAGACTGAGTTGTTTGGTTGATGGTTGATAGGTCGTCCAGTTGCTTGTCTGTGTAATTCAATGAATCCTTACTGAATGTATTGAATATTTTATATGATTGATATTCTGTTAAATAAATATAGTGATTTCAGTTGTTCAGGCCGTTATCATAAGCGTTTTTTTTATGGGTATTTACTAAAATGACCGTCAGTAAGTATATCATCGCCTTTTTCAGTATATTTTTTTCATTTGTATCATCAGCAGCTGATCAAACGCACAGTGTTGATTTAAGTAACCACTGGGTTGGTTACAGTGTATTGGCAATTTTTATTATTGCTTATGTGTTTGTCATCCTCGAAGAAAAAATTCATTTAAGAAAATCCAAACCGGTGCTTTTAGCTGCTGGTGTCATATGGATTATTATTGCAGGTTCTCAGCTACAAAACAGTGATTCACACGCCATTGAGGCAGCCATCAGGTATGATTTTTTGGAGTATGCCGAGTTATTCTTTTTCTTATTGGTAGCGATGACATATATCAACGCAATGGCTGAAAGGGACGTCTTTAAAGCGTTAAGGGATTGGTTGGTCTCCAAGGGGTTTTCATACCGTCAGTTATTTTGGTTAACAGGTACTTTGGCCTTTTGTATTTCGCCATTGGCTGATAACTTAACCACAGCACTGATCATGTGTGCTGTCATATTGGCCGTAGGTAAAAATCAAACCAAATTCATCTCACTCAGTTGCATCAATGTGGTAGTGGCTGCCAATGCAGGCGGTGCGTTCAGTCCTTTTGGTGACATCACTACATTAATGGTCTGGCAAAGTGGTATCATTGCATTTGGAGATTTCTTTAGGTTATTCGTACCTTCTTTGGTTAACTATCTTCTGCCAGCAATAATTATGAGTTTTGCCATCACCAAAGACAAACCGGTTGCAGCTGCCACATCTGCACATGTACAACACATTAAACCTGGTGGCATAACCATGGTGTTGATGTTTTTAGCCACCATCATCACAGCAGTGAGTTTTCATACATGGTTATTGTTACCTCCGGTTTATGGCATGATGTTTGGTTTGGGGTATCTGAAAATATATGCGTACTTTTTAAGTAGAAAATTACATCGACAACACATCAAAGCACTGGAAACTGAATTGCAGTCAGAGGAAAGTGATGAATTTGATGTTTTTGAGATGGTGGCTAAATCTGAATGGGATACATTGTTGTTCTTTTATGGCGTCATTATGTGTGTAGGTGGCTTAGGATATATAGGCTATTTGTCCTTGGCTTCAGAGTTCTTTTATGGCACTTTTGGTGCAACAACGGCCAACATTTCAATTGGTGTGCTTTCTTCAATAGTAGATAACATTCCTGTGATGTTTGCTGTTTTGAGCATGAATCCTGAGATGTCAGAACTGCAATGGTTATTGGTTACTTTAACTGCTGGAGTGGGCGGCAGCTTGTTGTCAATTGGATCGGCTGCAGGGGTGGCTCTGATGGGACAAGCCAGGGGCCATTATACCTTTTTTGCGCATTTAAAATGGACCCCAGTGATTGCACTTGGGTATTTTGCCAGTATATATGTTCACTTTTTATTAAATGGATAAAAATAACGCAGTGTTTAAAACACTGCGCTATTAAGTAAGAAGGGCATGCAGTTTTAAAGTTTAAGCAATAAAAGCTTGTTTGTCCTTCGCATGTTTAAGCAGTAAAGGTGCAGCTGCAAACCTGTTGCCATGCTTGCTTTCTAGTTCCCCTAAAGTGTCTGCTATTTGTTGTGCGCCAATGGCGTCAATGTAGCTGAATGGACCACCAGTGAATGGAGGGAAGCCCAAGCCCAATATGGCAGCCAAGTCTCCGTCTTTGGCAGCAAACAAAATGCCTTCTTCCAAACAGTGAACGCATTCATTGACAAAAATCAGTCCAATTCTGTTTTGAATGTCTGTTTTTGAAAATGATTTTCGTTCTTCGCCACCAAAGTATTTATAAATGGCATCATTGACAGTTTTACGTCCTTTTTTAGGGTAGATGTAAAAGCCTTTACCGTTTTTTCGTCCAAACAATTTAGCTTCTGCTAATTTTTGTACGGTGTCATCTTGTTCAATGCCGCGCTTGCTGAACATCTCGCCCAATGCGCCGCGAGCAATGTGTGCGCCTACATCGATGCCCACTTCATCCATCAGTGCGAGTGGACCTACAGGAAACCCCCAGTCTTTCATGGCGGCATCTATGTCTTCAATTTTGGCGCCATCATGTAAAACTTTAATGGCTTCATGTGTTAATGCAGATAAGACACGGGTGGTAAAAAAGCCTGGCCCGTCTTTGACCACAACCACTGTTTTGCCTTGTTTAATCCCTACATTGGTGGCCAACTGACGTGCTTTCTTTGATGTTTTGTCAGTTACAATCAACTCCAATAAAGGCATTTTAGGAACCGGTGAGAAATAGTGCATGCCAACTACATTTTGTGGATTGGTGGCGTTGGCTGTAATACTTGATAATGGCAAAGATGAGGTGTTGCTGGCAAATACAGTTGATTTTTTGCAGCGGCTTTCTACGTCAGCTAAAACTTTTTGTTTTAAATCAATATCTTCAAACACTGCTTCAATCACCAAATCAGAGTCATTGATGTCTGCATCATTGGTGGTGGTTTTTATTTTGGACATCAAACGATCGCGCTCTACAGCACCCATGGCTTTCTTTTTGACTAGGCTGTTGAAGTCTGTCCAGATGGTTTTTAAGGCCTTGGCTAGACCTGATTCATCGATGTCTTTTAATGTCACGTCATAACCATTTTTAATTGATACTTCTGTGATGCCTGCACCCATAAAACCTGCACCAATCATGACCAATGAGTCTACATTTTCTGTTTTGTTGTTATTCTTATGTTTTTTATTCTCTTGCATGGCTAAAAACAGGCCAATGAGGTTTTTAGAAGCTTGTGTGGCGTGTAACTCTCCAAACCCCATGGCCTCTGCTTCTAAACCTGCTGCCATGCCATGATTGAGACCAGTTTCGACACAATCAAGTATTTTTAAAGGAGCAGGGTAGTTGCCTCTTGTTTTTCTCATCACTGTTTCTCGGGCTTTTTTGAGAACATAGTTTCTTCCCATAGAAGTGTTTAATGCTTTGTCAATCAAGCTTGATTTTCTGGGTTTGCGTTTAATGGGTGCAGCGGCTACTTTTAAAGCGGCTTGGTATAAACCTTCTTTGTGTACCAAACTGTCAATCAAACCAGATTTTTTAGCACTGAATGGGTAGATGTTTTTCCCTGTCAACAAAGCATCCAATGCATACCTTAAATTGGTTAATTTAACCAAACGTTGTGTTCCGCCACCACCTGGTAGTAAGCCCAGTTTCATTTCTGGCAATCCAAAAACGGTTTTTTTGTCTGTAGTGGCTATTCTGTAATGACAGGCCATGGCGACTTCTAAACCACCACCCAAGCATGCACCATTGATGGCAGCTATGACTGGCTTTTTTAGATTTTGTAACCGCATCAATATTTTGTTGCCTTCTCGTGAAAGTTTTTCAACTTCTTTTGAGTCCTCGATGGCCATTAAATCTTTTATGTCAGCACCGGCAATGAAACAGTTGTCTTTTTTAGAAATCAATACAGCGGCCTTGACGTCTTTGTTTTGTTCTATTTGGTCTAATAATTCACTGAAATCATCTAACATCTTGACTGACAGGGTGTTGACTTCAGAACCTGTTTGATCCATCCAAATGGTGGCTATATTTTGTTTGGTTGTGAGTTTAAAATTTGCCATTTGTTTATCCTATTCTTTTAAGTAGTATAGAAGAGCCCAATCCTCCTGCAGCGCAGGCGCTGATGAGTGCGTATTTACCCTTGCTTTGTATCAATCTTCTGGAGGCTGAGGTTAATAGCCTTGAACCAGTGGCGCCAAAAGGATGACCCAGAGACAATGAGCCGCCTTGAGTGTTGATTTTAGCCATAGGAATTTCACCAAATGCGGCTTTTAAACCCAAGCTGTTTTTACAAAAATCTTCATCTTTTAAAGCGGCTATATTGGCCAAAACTTGTCCTGCAAAGGCTTCATGAATTTCAAACACATCAACATCGTTGATTGTAAGGCCAGCTTCGTCAAGTAACTTGGGTATTGTATATGCGGGGCCCAATAGCAATTCTCCTTGGGGATTTTGACCAGAGAAGGCATAACCTTCTATGACAACTTGCGGTTTCATTTTTTTACTTTTTGCCAAGTCTAAATCCATCAATAAACTGACAGCTGCGCCATCAGTGATGGGCGATGAGTTACCAGCGGTGACTGTTCCATGAGGGCGCACAAATGCAGGTCTTAGGCTGCTTAGCTTCTCCATTGATGAATTGGCATAAAATGTATCGTCTTGTGTGACTAAACTGAATGACGGTGCAATAGGAAGAGCACAAACTTCTTGTTCAAACTCTCCAGCTTCCCATGCTTGTGCCGCTAATTGGTGTGAACGCAAAGCAAATTCATCTTGTTGTTCACGTGTTATGCCAAATTTTGCAGCCAATTGATCGGCATCTGCTCCCATGGTTAAACCGGTTGAAAACTCAGCAATTGCAGGGGCTTCTGGTGCCAATGATTTGAATTTGAAATCTTTAAAAACTTGCCAGAAGCCTTTTAAACCTTTGGCTTTTTGTGCTTGCATTAAAGTCTTTTTTAATTTATGACTGATTCTGACAGGTGCATCAGATGAACATTCTACACCGCCTGCAATGGCAGTTTTAATGGCACCCGCTTGAATGGCATTGGCTGTGTTGGTGATAGCGACATTGGCAGATATACAGGCCATTGTCACAGAATAAGCAGGGGTGTTTAAATTCAAGCCTGCACCTATCATGGCTTCTCTGGCAATGTTTGATGTTGACGCATTTTGTATCACGCTGCCTAAAGTGACCATGTCACAGTCATTTTCTAAGAAAGGATGGCGGTGTTTAATGTTATTGATTGCTTCACGAGCCAAATCATAGGCTTTTAAATCTTGGGCTTTTCCTGTCGGTGCTTTCATGAATGGTGTTCTTAAACCATCAATGACTGCTACTTTTGAATCTTTAAATATCATAAATGTGCTTGAATTTAAGGGAGTTAATTATTTTCACCATACGCATGCGTATTGTCAAGTAAAATACTGTTTCATCAACCTATCTGTAGCTTATTTAAACGATTTCAATACCACGCAGGATCAATTCAACAACTTTTACCAATAAACTAACTCAGCAAGCAGCATCATTTGATCATATATGTGAGTGCTGCGTTTTATCAGGGGAAATTAACTGATAAAATATATTTGCAACTAAAGACACAAATACCACTTTTGTTTAAATAATTAAAGCGTACATTTGAAGCTGAATATGATGACGAATAATGCAGTTGGCTTACGCATTTATGGTCAGATTAAAATTGTGTTTAATAATTAATTCAGGGGCGACATTTAAATGGTGGTAATTATGTATTTTAGGAAGCTGAATTATATCTAAATGTCAATATGAATAGAAATCAAGTTAAAAAGTAGGTTGAAAGAAAAATAGCTTAGAACATAAAAAAAGAGGTGAGTAAATAACAATTGTGTTTGCTTATGTGATTAGGCGTTAGCAAATTAATAATATTTGTGTACACCTTACACGTAAGCAGTTGAATAACTTGAAAATAAGGCTTTTCAAGTTGCGATTCGATTCTAGTAATTGACTGTTTAAGTTTTCTTGCCTAAGATGTTTAAATCAATTTTTTTAATCATTAGAGGATGTCAATATGAACAATGTTTGGGTGGATATATTAGCACGTTGGGGACA